>Ga0272449_1000603_pt1 | contig 41807 bp, 49 predicted proteins | sample YNPCB0241_FD_198679 | JGI IMG/M metagenome (GOLD analysis project Ga0272449, IMG submission 198679) | Hot spring sediment microbial communities from Yellowstone National Park, WY, United States - YNP-CB-024-1 | ecosystem: Environmental > Aquatic > Thermal springs > Hot (42-90C) > Sediment...
ATGTTTTTGCAGGAGCAACCCTTGCTGGAACTTGTATCACCTCTATAGTAGGAGTTATAGTTTTTGCTTTGGGTGGACATCCTCCTGATTGGCTATTGGGACTACTTTTAGGAATAGGAGGAGCTTTAGGTCTTTCCTTAGGAGCAAGAATTCAAAAATATATGCCTCAAAGATTAATAAGAATAATAATTACAGGAGCAGTTCTTTTTATTTCTATTAATTATGTGATTTCCTTTTTTAAATAGGTTTTATTCTAACTCATAAAACAACTTTAATCTTATCTTTTTTAATTCTTTTATGGTTTCAAGCATAATAAAGTTTTTGATACCATATTTTTGGGCAAGAAGTAGTATTTTTTCTTTTTCTTTTTTTTCTTTAAAATGACACATGGTATAAAGATTATATTTCCAATTGGGATAGGTCTTTCTTTCATAACAATGAGTTATAAAAAGCTCTTTAGAAAGTTCTTCAATAAGAAAATCTATCTTATCCCTTTTTGTTTCCCAAGCTACCATTACATTTACTTTAAATCCCAATTTATGGTGTTTTAAAAGTGCTCCAAACCTTCTTAAAGCACCCTTTTCTTTCATTTCTCTAATCCATAAAAAAAGCGCTTCCTCTTTTATACCAAGAGATTTTGCTATTTCTTTAAAAGGGGTTTTAACTAAAGGTAGAGGTTCTTGTAGTATCTTTACCAAAATTTTATCTTTTTCTGTAATATTTTTATTAGCTTCAACAGTTGTTTCTATATCTGTATTTTCTTCTTTATCAAAGTCAGAAATATTATCTCCAAAAACTGTAGAAATTTTAAAAGTTCTTAGAGCAGGTAAATATAAATAATCCTCTACTTCACAAAGTTTAGCTAATTTATCTGCTTCATTTAAAGGGTCTTTCTCTGGCAAGCTAACTAAAATAAACCAGAGATTATAATTATGATTTCTCAAATAATTATGGCTTATTCCTGGATGTTTATTAATGATAGAGATTGCTTTATCAAGTTTTTCTGAGGGAACTTTAAAAGCAAAAAGTGAAGATCTGTGACCAAAAAACCAAGGATTAAATATAGCTGAAATCTGCCTTAAAACCCTCTTTTTTTTGAGATATTCTAAATATTTAATTATTTCTTTTTCTTTTATATTTAACCTTTCCCCTATTTTTAAAAAAGGGCGCTTTTCTAAAGGAAATTCTTTCTGAATAATATTTAAAAGTTCTTTTTCAGTCGTAGGAGAAATCTTATTAAGAACCATAAATTAAAAAGTTTTTCAATAATTTAATTCTGTTTGGATGTTTAAGTTTCCGTAAAGCCATGCTTTCAATTTGTCTAACCCTTTCTTTAGTAACACCAAATTTATTACCTACTTCTTCTAAAGTGCAGGCCTCCCTTTCTCCTATTCCAAATCTTAATCTAATAATTTTCTCTTCCCTTGGAGAGAGAGTTTTTAAAAGCTCTCTAATTTTTTCTGAAAGTGCAGTATTAAATGTTGCTTCATCAGGTTTAATTGTATTTTGATCCTCTATAAAATCTCTCAAAGTTGCATCTTCATCTTCTCCAACTGTAGTTTCAAGAGAAATGGGCTGTTTCATAACCTTAAAAATATAGTTTAATTTTTCAATAGAATGACCTGTTTCTTTAGCTAATTCATCAAGAGTAGGATCTCTTCCGTATTCTTGATAAAATTTAGTGGAAATGATTTTACTTATTTTATAAATAGTCTCAATTATATGAACAGGTACCCTTATAGTTCTTGTATTCTCAGCTAAGTATCTGGTTATACTTTGCCTTATCCACCAGGTGGCATAAGTACTAAATTTAAACCCCTTTCTATAATCAAATTTTTCTATAGCTTTTAACAACCCTATGTTTCCTTCTTGAATAAGATCACTTAAAAACATCCCCTTAGGAGAATATTTGCGAGCAAGAGAAATTATCAATCTAAGATTAGCTTTTACTAATTCTTCTTTGTTCTTTTTAATTTCTCGGAAGGCTTGACAGATTTTCTCTCCGCTTTCATAAATCTTTTCTAAGGGCTCTCCAAAATAATTATTGGTTTTCTTCATGAAATTGTTATATTCATTAATGTCCTTTTTCATTTTTTCTACGTTAAATTTTTCTAAAGTTATCTTTTTAAAATATTTTTCAATATTTTCATGTTTCCCATTTAAAGAAAAAATCTTTTTAAAGGTTCTTTCATTCAGAAGATAATCTTTTTGAAGTTTTTCTTTAAACTTATAAAATTCTTTAATTTTTTCATAACTTTCAAGTATCTCACAAGCAAGTTCATCAAGTAAAAACTTGGTAGGTCTTGTTTCATAGATCAAATCTATAACCTTATCTATTAATTTTTCCTTCTTTCCTTTTCTAAAATTTTCTACCAATTTATTAATATTTGTTTTTATCTCTTCTAACCAAATTTTGGCTTTTTCGCTATTCCTTGAAAGTTCTTCATAATCTTTAAAAAGAAAAGAAAGACCTTTACTTCTTTCTGCTTTTATTAATAGGTGATAAAATTTTATGAGCTGAGAATAATAATTCAGAACTTCTTTTAAAATTTCTTTCTCATTTTTTTCAATGGTTTTCCCTATTCTTATCTCATCTTCTCGGGTCAAAAGTTTATGAGAAAAAACCTCTTTAAAATAAATTTTAATAGGATCTTCAGTATCTTTCTTTTTAGAGACTTTTAATTTTTCCCCTTCTTCTTCATCTAACCAATCATCTTTTTCTTCTTCCAATATTTCTTCGAAATCTACCTCATCTTTAAACAAACAAAATCTTTTATCCTTTTGGAGGCTCATAACCCCTCCTTTAATTTTTAGTTTCTTTTATAAGCTTTCCTGTTATAGAACTTTTTAAAATCCAGAGATATTTTTCTATTTCTTCTTTTGAACCCTTTAATTGAAGAAGTTTTAAATTTTCTGTAACCTTTCTTATTTCTCTTTTGGCAAGTTCTCTTTTTATATAAATTTTTATATGATAAAAAGCCTCTTCTTTATCCTCAAAAGGTGGATCTAAAAGGAGGTCACTTAAAATTTCCTGGAATTCCAAATCAGGGATATAATCAACTTCTCTGTTTCCTTTTTTTAATTCTTCTATAAGATGTTTTAGAAATCTACCATAAAAAGTGTCTGAATAAAATTCAAGAAGTTTAGAAAGTCCTGAAGATTCAAGTTCAAAATAATATTCTGGATAATTTATTAAAAATTGAGCAATGTTTCTTAACCCCGGAACATCTTCCTTAGCTTTTTCTATGAGCTTTTCCAGTATTTCTTCTGTATAAACATCTTTTACAAAATATTTTAAGATTTCATTTTCTGGAATTCCCGAATAAAAACTGAGTTCTCTTGCTATATAATTTCTTAAAAAGGGATCTTCTGTAGATTTAAAGACCTCCATAATTTCTTTGAATGCTTTAGAAGGATTAAGCCTGTATTCTTCTTTATAAAAATCAATAACAAAAGTGATGGCATCTACAGTAAGTTTTTCTATTTTTCTTTTTAAAGTTTCTCCTTCTAATCCTTCTTTTCTTGCCCAAGAATCTGGATCATCTTCCTCTGAAAGTATTACACATTTCGGTAAAATTCCTTCTTTCAAAAAGAGAGAAATAGCTCTAAGAGTAGCTTTCTTACCTGCTAAATCTCCATCATAAAAGATTATCCAATTTTCTGTAAAAGTTTTCATAAGTTTAACATGACTTTCTGTTAATGCTGTTCCACAGGTAGCAACTACATTTTTAATACCCCTTTCCCAAAGACTAAGAAAATCAAAATAACCTTCAACTAAAAAGCCAAGATTTTCTCTTTTAATAGCTTCTTTTGATTGATAAAGTCCGTAAAAAATTTCACTTTTTTTAAAGATTTTTGATTCCGGAGTATTTAAATACTTAGGTTCTACATCTTTATCTAAGGCTCTTGCCCCAAATCCTACACATTCTCCTTTTAAATTAAAAATAGGGAAAATTATTCTTCCTCTAAAAAGATCTATATAAGAACCATCAGAGGTTCTTTTTACTAAGCCAAGCTCTTCTCCTTTAGCTAAATCTTCAGAAGAATTTCTAAGATAGCCTGCTAATACCCTCCCATCTTGAGGAGCAAAACCTAAAAGAAAGTTTTTAATAGTTTCTTCATTTATACCTCTTTGTTCTAAATATTCTCGAGCTAATTTTGAGGAATTGTGAAAATATAAAAGGTGATGGTAGAATTTAGCAACTTTATAATTTAACTCGGTTAAACTTTTTTCTTTTTTCTTTTCAACAAAAAATTTTTTATCTACTGAGATGCCTGCCTTTTCAGCAAGTTCTAAAAGAGCTTCTTTAAAAGTTAAACCTTTAATTTTGGTATAAAAGGTAACTACATCACCAGCAGCCCCACACCCAAAACACTTAAAAATCTGCTTTTCAGGACTTACTACAAAAGAAGGGGTCTTTTCTGAATGAAAGGGACAAAAACCTACAAAATTTTTCCCTACCTTTTTAAGCCTAACATAAGAAGATACCACATCTACAATATCATAAGAATTTTTTACCTCTTCAAAAAGGTCTTCAACGGGCATATTTTAAATAATTTTTAGTTAAAAATTAATTTTTAAAAATTAGTAAACTTGCTTAACCCCTTCACAGCGAGAAAAAAATCTTGATAAGTAAAAGAATTTTAAAATTAGCCTCATCGAGTATTCGGTCAAATGAATATGAAAAATCTTTTTATTTTCTAACATAGTTTTTAAAAAGTTCAAGAGCTATTTACAAATTTTATCTTTTTAATTTTTTTCTTCCAAATAAACAATAGTGACTCCTGTTCCTCCTTCCACAGGATCAGCAAATTTAAAATTTTTAACCAGGGGATGGTTCTTGAGATATTCTCTAACACTTTCTCTTAGTTTACCAGTTCCATGCCCATGAACTAAATAGACTTTCGAAATTCCTTCTAAAAAAGCTTTATTTAAGGTCTTTTCAATTTCTTCTAATGCTTCCTCAACGGTTAATCCCAAAAGTTTTAAAATTTCTTTTTTCTCAATCTTTTCGTGAGATTTCTGAAAATCTTCTAAATCCTTAGGTTTGAAATATTTATAGGAAGGCTGTTTTATTTCTGAATAATCTTTTATTATATTTCCTTTAGGAACCTCTATCCTAAAATTCCCAAGTTTTACCTCCACCAATTTATCTTTTACTTTTAAAACCTCCCCCTCCCTTTTAAAAGGTAAAACAAGCACTTTATCCCCTTCTTTTATTTCTTCTTCTCTTGCCGAACTTTCTAAAAATTTATTTACAAATTCTTCAAAATTTTTAATTGCCTTTTTATAACTAATGCTTTCCTTTTTTATATTTTTTATCATTTTTTGAAATTCTTCATTCCAAATAGAAATTAATTCTTCTATCTTTTTCTCATAAAGGCTTTTTAATTCTTTTTTCTTTTCTTCTAACTCCTTTTCTTTAGACTCAAGGTTTTTTAATTTTGAATTAAATTCCTCTTCCAGCTCTTTAAGTTTTTTTCTTTCTTTTTCCACTATTTTATACCATTCCCAATATTCTTTATTTTTTAAATAACCTATTGCCTCACTTAAAATTTCTTCTGAAAACCCTATTTTTTTAGCAAGATCAAAGGCTAAGGATTCTCCCCAAATATTGTATATTATTTTATAAGTTGGTTCTTTTGTTTCTAAATCATACTCCATAGTAGCTAATTTCAGATCTTTCATTTTTAAACTAAGGGTTTTAAAAAATTGAGAATGGGTAGTAACAACAACTTTTGTTTTTCGCTTAAGGATTTCATTTATAATAGCTACAACTAAGGCTATTCCTTCCTCTGGATTAGTGCCCTTCCCAGGTTCATCAAGCAAAACCAGAGTGTTTTCATCAGCTCTATCTAAAATCTCTTTTAAATTTTTTAAATGTGAAGAAAAAGAAGACTCACCTTCTATTATATCTTGATCATCTCCCAAATCTACAAAGATTTTAGAAAATAAAGGAATTTCTGCCTCCTCAGCTGGGATGGGAAAACCGCTTTGTCCCATAAGGGTAAGAATACCTATGGTTTTTAAGGATACGGTTTTACCCCCTAAATTGGGACCAGAGATAAGAAGACCCTTCTCAATTATAAAATCATTATAAACTACTTTAGAAGGATTTTCTTTTAATAAAAGAAGAGGGTGAATACCTGAGCAAATTTTTATTAAACCTTCCCTTTTTAAAAGAGGAAACTTCCCTTTATAAGTTTTTCCGAGACTTGCTTTGGCAAAAGCAATTTCAAAATCCGCGTAAATATCTTCTAAATTGAAAAAAGATTGGGAGCGAGAAAAGATTTCCTGAGAAACTTCTCTTAAAATTTTAACTACCTCTCTTTGCTCTATATGACGAAGATTTTCTATTTCATTACTTAAAGATATTATACTTGCAGGTTCTATAAATACTGTAGCTCCACTTTGGGAAACCTCATGCAATATACCCTTTACCTTATTTTTATATTCTACCTTAACAGGCAATACATATCTGCCCTCTTTTTGTGTGAAAAGATTTTCCTGAAGATAACCTTTTTTGAAAAGATTTTCTCTTATTTTTTCCAGTTTGGTAAATAAAATTTCTTTTGCTTCTTTTAGCTTTTTTCTTATGATAAATAAATTGTAAGAAGCTCTATCCTTTATTTCTCCTTTTTCCCAATCAAGTACTCTATCAAGATAAAGGTCTATTTCTTTGATTTCCTTATATAGGGTTTTTAAATTAGAAAAAGGTGAATTTTCAAGATAAGGAATAAGTTTTTCTAAGGTGAGAAACCATTTTTTAATTTCTGAAAGTTCAATAGGTAAGAAAAATCCCCTTTTTGATGCCCTTTCAAATAGATTTTTTAAAGATTTTAAAGGATTAAGCTCTAATTTTTTACCCTTTTCTAATAGATCCCAGATAAATTTAGTTTTCTCTTGTGCTTTAACAGCTTCTTCATAGGAAAAAAAGGGTACTAAATTTTGACAACGCTCTTTTGAAAAATCTGAATAAAGATAATTACCTAAATGATTTAATATTCTTGACCAATCTAACTTATTTAAAGATTTTAACACTCCAAATAAATTTAAAAATTAACCCTTAGTTTTTTGTTGAACCTTTTTCAATTTCTTAAGCAATTTCTTACGAGCTGTCTGAGACTTCTTTCTTCTCCTTACTCCAGGTTTTTCGTAAAACTCTCTTTTTTTCACTTCAGAAAGTATTTTAGTTTTTTCAACCAATCTTTTAAATCTTTTTAATGCCTGTTCGAAAGATTCTCCATCTTTAACTATTATCCCTGCCAAAGAAATCCCCTCCTCTTTTAAATTTTTGCTAAAGTCTAACTTTTTTTCTAAATTTGTCAAGAAAATTACTTGATTTTATTTTAAAATGTTTTAAAAATCTCTTTACTATGGTTAAATCTTCTTCAAATAAATTGAATAAAAACACTGTAATTTTAATAGATGGCTCTTCTTTTATTTATAGAGCCTATTTTGCCATACCTGGTTATTTAGCCACAACTAAAGGATTCCCTACCAAAGCAATCTTTGGTGTAACCCAAATGGTTCTTAAAATCTTAAAGGAATGGGATCCAGAATACATTATTTGGTTTATGGATGAAAAGGAGCCAACTTTTAGACATGAAATTTATGAAAATTATAAAGCTACTCGTCCAAAAATGCCAGATGACCTTAAAATACAGATTCCCTATATAAGAAATATAATCCAATCTCTTGGAATACCTGTTCTCTCACATCCTGGATATGAAGGGGATGACCTTATAGCGAGCTTTATAAAGAACTTAATTAAAGAACAGGATCTTTCTGCTATTATTGTGGCAGGAGATAAGGATCTTTATTCTTTAATTGATAAAAATATAGCCATTTATGACCCTGTTAGAGAAAAATTTTTAGATCTTAATGCTTTTCTTGAAAAATATCAATTTCCTCCTCAAGTCTTTCCCGAATTTAGAGCCTTAACCGGAGATCCAAGCGACAATATCCCTGGTGTTCCCGGAATAGGAGAAAAAACAGCTAAGGAATTATTAATAAAATTTAAAAATTTAGAAGATCTATATGAGAATATCAAACAAATTTCTCTATCTAAATTAAGAGAAAATCTTCTTAAATATAAAGATCAGATATTAAACAATTTAAACCTTTTAACTTTAAACTATAATGCACCACTTCCTTCCTTTGATATCCTCTATTACAAAAGAAGGGAACCTGATTATTCCACTTTAAGAAAAATTTTTAAAGAATTAGAATTTAGAAAACTCCTATCAGAGATAAAATATACCCCTCCGGAATTTAAACCTCTCTTAATAGAAAACAAAGATCTTTCCCAAATTCCAGAAAGGGATTATTTAAGCCTTTTTCCCTTACAATACCAAGGTTATATATTTAATTTAGTTCATGCACCTGAAATGGCAGTAGCCTTTTCTGAAAAGGAAGCTTATAAATTATCAACTTCTTATTTGAAAGATTTAATCCAAAAATTTACTAAAACCAATTTTATTTTGCATGATTATAAAAATTTTCTCAAGCTTTTTGGTCTTTCTCTAAATAAAGTATTTGATACTAAATTAGCAAGTTATCTTTTAAATCCTTCTCTAAAAAAATATGAACTTGAATTTTTATTGCAAGAATATTTAGATATTAGCTTAGGTTCTATTAAAATTTCTAAAAATGAAGAAATTGCTATAAAAACCTGTGGTCTTTATTTATTGGGAAAGGAATTAATTAATCGTATTGAAGAAGAAGGTCTTAGTGAGTGGTTTGAGAAGGTTGAAATACCTTTAAGTGAAGTGCTTTTTGAAATGGAAAAGAAGGGATTCAAAATAGATTTAGAGTATGTAAGAACACTTAATCAGGAATATCAAAAAACTCTTAAAGAATTGGAAGATAAATTATTTGAAATAGCAGGTTGTAGGTTTAATCCCAAATCAAGCCAAGAAGTAAGTGATATTCTTTTTAAAAAATTAAATTTACCTTCGCTTAAAAAAACACCTAAAAGTTCCCTTCCTTCAACTGACGCAGAAGTTTTAGAAGAACTTGCTCCTCTTCATCCCTTTGTTAAGTTACTTATACAATATAGAACACTTTATAAAATAAAAAGTACCTATTTAGAAGTATTTTTAAAATATGCCTCTACTAAAACACATAGAATACATACTGAATTTAATCAAACAGGAACAGCTACAGGAAGACTAAGTTCCCAAAATCCAAATTTGCAAAATATACCTATTAAAGGAGAAGAGGGTCTTTCTATAAGAAGAGCCTTTATTGCTGAGGATGGAAATATGCTTTGTAGCTTAGATTACTCTCAAATTGAGTTAAGAATCCTTGCTCATTTTTCTGAAGATAAAAACCTTATTTCCGCCTTTAAAAAAGGAGAAGATATTCATACTTTTACAGCTTGTGAAGTGTTTGGTGTAACTCCAGAAAAAGTAACCCCTGAAATGAGAAGAATGAGCAAAGCTATCAATTTTGGAATAGCTTATGGAATGAGTGCTTATGGATTGGCAAAAGAATTAAAAATAAGCCCTAAATCCGCAGAAACTATTATAAACCGCTATTTTAATCGTTATCCTGGAATAAAGGAATATATTCAAAAAACTATAGAATTTGCTAAAGAAAATGGTTATGTAAAAACCTTAGTGGGAAGAAAGCGCTATATACCTGAACTTTTCAGCTCAAATAAAGGTGTAAAGGAGTTGGGACAGAGAATGGCAATTAATACCCCAATTCAGGGGTCTGCTGCAGACCTTATAAAATGCGCAATGGTAGCTTTGCAAAAAGAGTTAAAAAAGCATAATCTTAAAACTGCAATAATTTTGCAAGTCCATGATGAATTGGTACTTGAAGTTCCTGAAGAAGAAATAGAAATAATAAAAGAGCTTGCTCCCAAAATAATGGAAAATCCTTTTAAATATCTAAATCTCCCTTATAAACTTAATGTTCCCATAAAAGTTAATTTTTCCTTTGGCAAAAACTGGGCAGAATGCAAATAGGTTAAATGTTTTTTAATTCAGAAATACAGGGAATTTTTATAACAATAATTGTTCCTGAAGGATTGTTCCTCTCTACTTGAAAAATTCCTTTATGAAGCTTTACCACTGAATAGGCTATAATCAATCCCATCCCAAACTCTTTAAGTTTTATCAAATCTCCTTCAGCAATATTTGCCTTTATTTCTTCTGGAATCCCTTCTCCAGTATCTACCATTTTTACAATCACCTCTCCATTTTCTCTACTCAGAAAAATTTTTATTTCTCCCTTCTCTTGCATAGCTTTTATAGAATTATCAATTAAATTTATCCATACCCTTTTAAAGTGAAACTTATCAAAAATGCATTCTCCGTCATCATCAGCCTGAATATTAAACTTAACTTCAGGATAGGCAATTTCGTAAAGATTGACCACTTCTATAATATTTTCTAATAAACTACCTTTTTCTAAATTGAGATTAGGTTTTTTGGAGAAATAATAAAAATCTGTGGCTAATCTTCTTAATTCTTCTACATATTTTTCCATAATCTCAGTTGTTTTAAAAAGAACTTCTTTTGCAGAATCTTCGAGCTTTTCTCCCAGCTTTTTTCTCAATCTTTCTATAGAAAGTTTAATAGGAGTTAAGGGATTTTTAATTTCATGGGCTATTTTTATAGCTACTTCTTTCCAAATAGAAAGCCTTTTTAAATTTTCCTTTTCTTCTAAATTTTCCAAAATAACCATAAAATTTTCTTCTCGAAATAGATTAAGCTTCAAAAGCGTTAATCCTAAAAATATTTCCTTTGTACCCAAGGTAAATTCAAAAATTTTATAAAAGGGGGATTCTAAATCCACAGTGTGCAATAAATTAAATAAATCCAAATAATTCAAAAGCTCCTCTATATTCTTAATTTCGTAGATTTCCAAAAATTTTTTTAAATTTTCATTAAGAAATTTTATTTTAAAATTGGAATCCAATATTAAAATTCCTACAGGAAGCTGATTTAGTATGGATATTAAATATTCATTATATCTTTTCAATTCTTCTTCATATTCTTTTACTTTTTTAACCATCTCCTTAAAGGAATTAACCAAAATTCCTAACTCATCTTCAGAAAAAGAGGTAAGAGGTATTTCTTCTATCTGATAGTCTTTTTGAGAAATCTTTTGAGTAGCTAAAATAAGATTTTGTAAAGGTTCTGTAAGATTTCTTCCTATTTTACTTCCTACCCAAATACCAACAAAGATTATGAGAAGTAAAACTGAGATACCTGTCATTAACAAAAATTTTTTAAAGGTTTTAAAATATTTTTTTTCAGGAAAAGCAGAACTTTCTGCAAATTTTTGTAGGTTTAAAACCTTTCCTGTAGCTAATATCCATTCATTTCCATATTTATCTTTACAAGCAATAAAAACCCTTAATAAAGGCTTAGATCTTATTATTGAAAATTGGGTAATAGGAATTTTTTCTGTTTTAAGTTTTTCTAAAATAGAAGGAGGGATACCTAATTTTTCTGGAATTTCTGAGGAATAGGTCTTTTTATAAAGTTGTCCAGAAAAATTGTAAATTTCTATAGAATCAAGGTCTGAAAAGTATCTAAATTTCTCTCTCAGGTCTTTGCTCTTTAATTCCTCAGCGGATGAAACATATTCATTAATAATTTCCTGTCCCTTTTGAAATAAATACCTTTCTGTCTCTTTATAATAATCCTCTGCCTTCATAAATTGAGAAATAACCTTTTCTTCAAAAAATTCTTTAATCCAGTAATCTAAAGTTTTTTTGAAAAAGAAAAAACTTCCCAAAATTAATATTAGGGAAGGAAAGATTATAGAAATAAAATAAATGGAAAAAAGTTTTACCTTTATACTTTTGGAGATTTTTTTTACCTTAATTTCCCAAAAGATTTTAAAAAGATATCTAAAAATAAAATAAAGAAGAACTAAAATTGAAATGAGATTTAGCTGGAATAATAGGAAAAGAAGAATATTTTTTTGAGATAAACTAAGAAAGGGAAAATCAAAGATATTAAATTCTAACCAAAGAGTAATCCCTATAAAAAGGAGAAAAATTAAAATCTTAATTTTTTTTAGATTTAATTTAAAAATTTCCCAATAATTCATTAATTCCAACTGTTTTTTCTGTTTCTAATTTTTTAAAATGTTTCTTTTTTGTATATCTTAAGTTTTCTGAAAGATGAGTGCTATAAGTTAGAATGACCTTTATTTTAAAAATTAGGGAGTCCTTTTCAGGTGTATAAGTATATTTTAAAGGATAGGATTCTAAATTAACCACTGAAAGTACTGCATTTTCTGGTTTTTCAAAGGTTTTTAAACCAAAGTTATCTTCTAAATAATAAAGATTCTTATCAGAAGCATAATAGAGTTTCTGATAATACCTTTCTTTATAAAGAAGAATATCCTTTAATAAGAAACGTTTTCTATAAATTTCAAATTGATATTCTATTAAAACTGGTTCTTTTTGTTCTTTAAGAGAAAGAACAACTTCTTGAAAAGGAAAATCTTTATAAAATATATCTATGAGAATATTTTTTTCGTAAAGATATCCCTTTAATCTTTTTATCTCTAAAGCATAAGACTGAGAAACTATTAGAAAAATTAAGATAAGAAAAAAACTTTTAAAAACCCTCATTTTAAAAATTTATAATAGCACGATTTTAAAAGTTTAAAACTTTATTAAAACTTATCTTTTTAGTGATTTGCAAAATAATGCTTTTGTAATAAATATAAATTTTTATGAATGACTTTATTAACAAAAAATATCTTTTTCTTTTATTAGCTCTTTCTTTTTATTTTCTTATATTATTCAACTGGTCTATAGATTTAACTTCTTCTGATGAAGGAAAAAACGGCTATGTAGTCTTAAATATGCTTAAAACTAAAGATTTTTTGGTGCCCTATTATAACTGTGAGCTGAGATTAGAAAAACCTCCTCTTCTTTATTGGTGTGGTGTAATAGGTTCTTTTATTTTAGGGATAAATGAATTTTCTTTGAGACTTGTATCTGGGCTTTCTGCGTTAGGAGTATTAATTTTTTTAGGTTTAATAGCAAAAGAGTTTTTTGATAAAAATTTGGCTTGGAAAGGCATGTTAATTTTTTTAACTTTCCCTCATGTTTGGATAGAAGCAAGATCCTTTACACCTGAGATGCTTTTAAACTTTTTTTCTGTAGGAAGCATATATTTCTTTTTAAGAAAAAATCCAATTTTAGGATGGATATTTTTAGGCTTTGCTGTTCTTACCAAAGGACCTGTAGGAATTGTTTTACCCTTTATAGTAATTCTGTTTTTTAGATTAACCCAAAGAAACTTTCCTCTTTTCAGTTTTTTAGGAGTTTTTCTTTTTTTACTTATTGGAGGAGCTTGGTATATTTATATGTTTTATAAATTCGGATATTTTTACTTTTATAAATTCTTTTTTCATGAAAATATCTTTAGATATACTGGGAAAAAGCTTTTTCATCCCCAACCCTTTTTTTATTACTTTTTAATTATTTTAATTACCTCCCTTTTTTATATACCTATTTATTTCAAAATTTTTTCTAAATTTAGATATTTATATACTCAGATAAAAAAAAATTATAGAGCTTTTTTGAATGCTCCACTTACACCTTTTGTATTTTGGTTTTTATTTATATTAATATTTTATAGCCTTTCTAAAAATAAGCTTCATCATTACATACTTTTTGCCTATCCACCTCTTTGTGTTATTTTAGCCAATTTTGTTTCTGAAAAATATATCCGCTGGATTATGTTAATTTCCGGAATTTTATTATTAGTAATTGCGATCTCCGGTTATACTTATGAAAAAAATCGCTTTACCTTTCAGGCTAAAAACTTCTTAAAAAACTACAAAGGAGAAATTTACTTTTATAAAAACGAAATAACAACCCTCCCTTTTTATCTTGAAAGATGTATTCCCAAGGTAGACAATCCTCAAGCTTTAAATCAAGGATTTGTTATTACCAAGAAAAAATACGAAAATCTATTTAGAAATTGTACTAAAGTTATATCCGCTTACGAGTTTAATGAGCATTTTATCTTATTAGAGTGTAAGAAAAACTAAATCTCATATTTGGCATGTTTTCTTACTATTTCTTTTTTGGTAAAAAGAATTTGGTATTCTTTAAGAGAAAATTTTTCTGAAATTTCTTTTATCCTTTTTTTGACCTCTCTTTTATTTTTCCCGTGAATCATAGTATAAAGGTTATAATTCCAATCTTCATAAGTTTCTCTAACATAGCAATGTGAAATATAGGGAAGTTGGGACAAATATTGTCCAATTTCTTCAATCTTTTCTTCAGGGACCCTCCAAGCAACCATAGCATTTCCTTTAATCCCTGCAAGATTGTGTCTTAGTGTTATACCCAATCTTCTTATTATCTTTTTATCCATTAAGTTTTTTATTATTTCTAAAACTTCTTTTTCTGTAAATCCTGTTTTTTTGGCAATTTCATAAAAGGGGCGTTCTGAAAGAGGAATTCCCTCTATTAAAATTTGGAGAATTCTTTTTTCCCTTTCAGTAAGCTTTACCATTTTATTAAAACTCTTATTATACTTTTCCCCTTTTTCTTTTCAACTTCATATAAAAATACTGATTTTTCATCAAGGCTTATAGAAATTTAGCTTGACTTTTAATTAAAGATGTTAAAATAAAATTATAGATTTGAAAATTAAACTCCTAAAATGAATACAATTAAACAATAGATGTTTTTCTTTTTTTATATTCTTCAATTTGTGCAAAAGATAAAAAGTTATCTAAATTATATAAAATGGTAATCAAAAATAAATAAGAGATAAATGACGATGAGCAGTGATTTAAAAACATTCCATAAATTGATATTTGGAGATAGCGAGAATATGGAAGAGTTGCAGGATGGTAGTGTACATCTTGTAGTTACAAGCCCTCCTTATTTTAATGCTCCTTTTGATTACCCTGATCTTTTTGAAAATTATGATGCATATTTAGATAAAATGAGAAAGATTGCAAAAGAGTTAAAGAGGGTGGTAGCTAATGGAAGAGTAATATGTATAGTATGTGATGATATTTTAATAAAAGGGGAAAAGTATCCGGTTGTAGCAGATCTTACAAAGATTTACATACAAGAAGGCTTTATATATCGTGATAAAATCACTTGGATAAAACCAGAGGGTTATATCCGTATTAGTAGGAGAAGTGGCGTTATTTTACAACATCCCTATCCAATGTATTTTTATCCAGACAATATCCAAGAGACAATTTTAATCTTCCAGAACGGAAAATTTGATTATAAAAGTATACCAGAAGAGGTAAAAGAGCAATCAAAAATAGATATTTCAGAATATCAAGGAAAAAAGTGGTATCTCACTATATGGAATATTGTTAATGTTTTACCTCTTAAAAACCGGCTTGAAGATGGTATAGCTGCATTTCCAGAAGAAATACCATACAGGCTTATAAAACTCTTCTCATATGTAGGAGAAACAGTTCTCGACCCATTTATGGGTTCGGGCACCACAAATAAGGTAGCAGCTATGTTAAAAAGAAATAGCGTAGGATATGAAATTGATTTGGAATTGCTTGAAGTTGTTAAAGAAAAATTGGAAATAAAACAAAGTTCACTATTTGAAAAAGATTATGAAGTTGAAATAATAATCAGAAATGATGCAAGACGCCTCCGAACTCAATTGCAAAATAAGATCAATAATCAGAAATCGGTAGTAAAAAATGTCAAAAGAAACGCAAATTAGCCTTTCTGATAAAGAAAAAAATAAATTACTTATAATTTTGGAAAAACAAGGCAAAACTAAATGGTTCAAAAGATGGAAGGAACATATGGCATTCCCAAACAACATAAATCCGCTTTCCACTGAGAGAAATGAACAAGAAAAAGCACTTCGATACCTGCTGTTAAGAGTTTTAATTAACCAACAGGCAAGGTTTGAAAAAGTAAGGGAGATGTCTTTAAAAATATCAGAGGAATTTACAGATGTTTTGTTATTTGAGCCTTATAAGGTTCCTGAATCAGAATTGTTTAAAGTTTTTAAAAATGTAGCAGGTGAAAAGGGTTCTCTCTTATATAAAGTTGGGAAACTTGGTGGAATAAAGCCGATTTCTCTTTTTACTTATCGCTTTAAAGCATATGAGGGCTTTATTAAATGGCTAAATGAAACTAACCAAACATTTTTTGATCTTATCGTAAATCAATTACTAAATAAAAATGCATTTGCTTTGTTTGAATTCCTAAATACGCATCCTATTCTTGAAGCTGGATGGGTAGGAAACGACCCTAAGGCTTGCAGAATGTTTGTTAACTGGGTTATTTTTCTCTTCAATGAAATATGGAAACAAGAAGTATCAAAAACGGAAGATACTTTAATGATAGTTGACGGTCATGTTGGTAAGGTATTTTGCAGAACCGGATTATTAGGAGAAGTACTTTATGAAAAAAATCGTCCATATATTATCCAGGCAAGTAAAATGAGGCTGTGGATAGAGGAAATAGTGTCTAATTCAAGGAGAGTGCCTTTTTATGTCGATAATGGAGCATTTTATCTTTTTGAAGATGGTTTTTGCACGGATTTGAGTCCAAATTGTAAAAGCTGTCCGATAAATAAATTATGTAAAAAATATATAAAATGGACTGCTTATCAAAAGTGGGAGGATAAAAAATGTTAGAAATAAAAGATATATTAAACCTCTTGGGAAAAGAATTAAGGGATGGTAGCGAGGAAGCAAAAAGGTTTAGAGAATTTATTGAACAGGAAAAATGGAGTATCGAACAAATAAAAAATTGGCTTGAAGAATGTATTACAAAAGGTTCAGGTGCACAAGACCCTTATACTCGAGCTTTTCAAGATTTGGTAGTTTCTCTAGGGAAAAGACTCGGTTTTGAGATAAAATATGGAAGGTACAAAGGTAAGTCGGGAGAGGAAAATTATGATGGAATTTGGAGAAGAGAAAATGGAGATACAATAATTCTTGAAGTAAAAACTTCTACTTGGCCGATTGGTAGTGTAAGCCAACTCGGTGAGTATATTGAGAAGTATTCTGAAAAAGAGAACACAAAAAATGTATTTGGTTTATATGTTATTGGTAAAGGAGACATCCAACCATTAATTGAGCAAATACTGGGTAGCAAATATAAAGATAAACTACGTTTAATCTTGTATTCAGATTTAATAGAAATCTTAAATTTAAAGGAAGATTTAGTACCAGTTATTGGTGAAAAAAATGCAATTGAAAAAATGCAAAATTTACTTTTGCCTATAGAAAGCATCAACATAGGGAATATAGTAAAACTTATACTTGATATAGCTACAATAAAATCAACAACTGTAGAAGAAAAGATTGAAGAAAAAGAAACAGAAGAAGAATCTGAAAAAGAAAACGAACCATGGACAAAAACTGAACTACTTTCGTATCTCGGAGATACAACTCCATATCAAAAATTACTTCTTGCAGCTCTTGCACAAAGTGATAAAGAACCTGCAACAAGTAAAACAGTTACATTTCTGATGAATGAAATTTCAAAAAGAAGACCATTAGAGGGGATAAAGGAAAAAATAACAGGTAGACAAATTGCTGGAGCTCGTGCTGGCTTAAGCATGCGAAGGAAACCCTTAAAAAAAGAAGATATATTGGAGAGTTCATGGAGCAACAATGATCGGGATTACGTATATAAAATCAAAGATGAGTACAAGCAAATAATATCAGAATGGGTAAAAAATCAAAATTTATGGATAAAAGAAGAAATTGGATAGAGATTCTTAGAGCAGGTTTTTAGATTAAATAAAATGAATAATTACTTTTTAAATAAAGGAACTATTTCCACTTGACAAAAGGGAAAATCAATTTATTATTAATAGTTGATTGAGGTTAAAGTTCCCCGGTAGCTCAACAGGCAGAGCGGTGGGCTGTTAACCCATAGGTTGCAGGTTCGAGTCCTGCCCGGGGAGTTTTTAAATCTGGAAAATCTTGTGGTCTCATAAGATCTTATTAAATAAATGCATTATCTATTATTTTTAAATTTTAATAAATCCTTTTAAAAAGGAGAAAAAAAGATGGATCAGCCTGTAAATGGAAAACTTATTTCTGAAAATTTGGAAATTCCAATTTCTGAGGAATTACCGGAAACAATTACCTCACCAATATATCTTTCTGAATTAAGAAAAAAATCTCTTTCTGAACTTTATACCTTAGGAGAAAAATTGGGAATTGAAAATATTTATAATTATTACAAAAAATCTGAAGTTATTTATCAAATAGTAAGTAATCTCTTAGCCAGAGAAATAGAAGTTATTGTTGAGGGTGTTTTAGAGGTTTTAGCTGAAGGCTTTGGATTTTTAAGATTTAATGACTATAACTACTTACCAAGCTCTGAAGATATATACGTTTCTCCTCCACAAATAAGAAAGTTTGGACTTAAAACTGGAGATACCGTATTAGGTTATATAAGGCAACCAAAAGAAGGAGAAAAATATTTTGCCTTAGCTAAAATTGAAAAAGTAAATTATTATTCCCCAGAAGTAGTAAGAACAAGAACACCCTTTGACCATCTCATACCTATTCATCCTAATAAATGGTTTCGTTTGGAAACAAATCCAGAAAATTATTCAACCCGTATCATAGATTTATTTGTTCCTATTGGTAAAGGACAAAGAGGTCTTATTGTTGCTCCCCCAAGAACTGGAAAAACTGTTTTATTGCAAAATATTGCTAATGGAATAGTAAATAATTACCCCGAGGTGCATTTAATCATTCTTCTTGTTGATGAAAGACCTGAGGAAGTAACAGAAATGCAAAGAACTGTCCCAAGAGCAGAAATTATAAGCTCTACTTTTGATGAACCTCCTCAAAAACACACCCAAGTTGCAGAAATAGTTATTGAAAAAGCAAAAAGATTGGTTGAATGTAAATATGATGTAGTGATTTTACTTGATAGCTTAACCCGTTTAACCAGGGCTTACAATGTAGTAGTTCCTTCAAGTGGTAAACTTCTTTCGGGTGGAATAGATGCTAATGCTCTTCATAAACCTAAAAGATTTTTTGGAGCAGCAAGAAACATAGAAGAGGGAGGAAGTCTTACTATAATTGCAACTTGTCTCATTGACACAGGAAGTAGAATGGATGAAGTAATATTTGAAGAATTTAAAGGAACAGGAAATATGGAAATAGTCTTAGATAGACGTTTAGCAGATAGAAGAATTTGGCCAGCTATTGATATTCATTTAAGTGGAACAAGAAAGGAGGAATTACTTCTTCCACCTGATATCTTACATAAGGTTTGGTTATTAAGAAAGGTTCTTTCTCCTTTAAGTCCAGTAGAATGTATGGAATTTTTATTAGAAAAAATGAAAGATACCAAAAGCAATGAAGAATTCTTAAGTAAAATGAATCAATAAAGACTAATGTTCTAAAGTAACTGTCTTATCTTTTAATTTTTCCTGCAATTCCATTAATTTCCAAATATCAAGAGATGGAGCCTCTTTAAATAGAGTTGAAGGATCTTCAAGAAGAAGGGCATATTTTAAAACTTCATCCATATTTTCTACCAGTATAACTTCAAGATCTTTTAATATCTTGGGATTAATCTCTTTCAGTTCTTTTTCGTTTTCCTTAGGTATAAGAACAGTTTTTATTCCACCTCTGACAGCTGCAAGTAGTTTTTCTTTCAAACCACCTATAGGTAATATCCTTCCTCTTAGAGTTATTTCTCCAGTCATAGCTACAGTATTTTTAACAGGTATTTTCAAAAGTGCTGAAATAATAGCTGTTGCTATAGTTATTCCAGCACTGGGGCCATCTTTAGGTATAGCTCCTTCAGGTACATGGATATGAATATCTATCTTTCTGTAAAAATCAAGAGGTAAACCCAATTGAAGAGCTCTTGATCTTACATAGCTCATAGCAGCTTGGACTGATTCTTGCATAACCTCTCCAAGCTTTCCTGTAATCTGAAGATTCCCTTTACCAGGCATAATAACTGCTTCAATCTGAAGTAATGCTCCTCCAGTTTCTGTCCAGGCAAGTCCTGTAGCAATACCTACTTGAGGTTGTTCTTCAGCTACTCCATATCTATACTTAGGAACACCTAAAAACTCTTCTAATTTGGAAATTGTGATCTTAAAAGGTATAAATTCTTTCGGATTTTTAGCCACATCTTTGGCAATTTTTCTACAAATGGTTGCAATTTCTCTTTCTAAATTTCTAACCCCTGCTTCTTTAGTATATTTTCTGATAATTTCAAGTATAGCTGAATCATCCAAAGGAACCATCTCTGGGCTTAATCCATGGGTTTGAAGTTGTCTTGGTAATAGATAATTTTTAGCTATTTCTAATTTTTCTTCTTCTGTATATCCAGGAAGTTCTATAATTTCCATTCTATCAAGCAAAGCTGGCGGGATAGTATAGAGTGCATTAGCAGTAGTAATAAAGAGAACCTTAGAAAGGTCATATCCTACTTCTAAATAATGATCTTGGAAAGAATGATTTTGTTCAGGATCAAGAACCTCAAGCAGTGCTGCTGCTGGATCTCCTCTAAAGTCCATACCTATTTTATCTACCTCATCAAGACAGAAAACAGGATTAATAGTTCCTGCCTTTTTCATTCCCTGAATAATCCTTCCAGGTAAAGCTCCTACATAGGTTCTTCTATGCCCTCTTATTTCTGCTTCATCTCTTATTCCTCCGAGAGACATTCTAACAAACTTTCTTCCTATAGCGGTAGCTATAGATTTAGCTAAGGAGGTTTTACCTGCCCCAGGAGGACCAACAAAACAAAGAATAGGTCCTTTAATAGATTTAGTAAGCTTCTGAACAGCTAAATGTTCTATAATCCTTTGTTTAGGTTTCTCTAATCCATAATGGTTTTTATTTAATAATTCTTCAACTTTTTCTATATCTATGTTATCTTGCGTTTTTTCATACCAAGGAAGACTTATAAGCCAATCAATATAATTTCTCACCACAGTTGCCTCAGCAGACATAGGAGACATCAAAGAAAGTTTTTTAAATTCTCTCCTCACGATACTTGCAACTTCTTTGGGAAGTTTTTTCTTTTTTATTCTCTTTTCTAATTCTGCAAGATCACTTCTACCATCCTCTCTTTCTCCCAATTCCTTTTGAATAGCCTTCATCTGCTCATGAAGATAATAATCTCTTTGAGTCCTTTCCATTTGTTTCTTAATTCTTTCTCTTATACGAGATTCGGTTTTAATTATTTCTATCTCACCTCTAAGATGGTTAAGCAGTATTTCTAAACGTTTTTTAACACTGATAGTTTCAAGTAATTTCTGTTTTTGTTCTAATTTTAGATTTAAAATAGCTGCAAGTCTATCAGAAAATTCTGAAGGATTATCTATGCTAAGAAGGTTATTAACAATTTCTGGGTTAATCTTTTTATTATAATGAGAATATTCTTCTAAGGATTCCTTACAAAGCTTAACAAGGGCTAATGTTTCTACATCTGCTTCAATTATTTCGGTTTTTAGTTCTACCTCCACTATAAAATAATCAGAATCAGACAGAAACCTTACTATTCTTCCTCTGTTTAAACCTTCTACCAAAATCTTTAAGGTTCCATCAGGGAGTCTTAAAAGCTGAATAATTTTACATACAGTTCCAACTTTGTATATATCATTTTCAGTAGGATTATCTAATTTGGCATCCTTTTGAGCAGAAAGGAAAATTAATTTATCTGTTTCATAAGCTTTCTCAATAGCAAGAATACTTTTTACTCTTCCAATAAAAAGTGGAACAGCAGTATATGGGAAAACTACAATCTCTCTTAAAGGTAATAAAGGTAAAACTTTTAAATTTTCATTAGCCATTATTTTATCTACCCCTCCTTTGCTTTTTTCTTAAAAATTAAGATCGGTCTTTCTTTTTTCAAGATTACCTCTTCAGTAACTATACATTCCTTAACATCAGTTAAGGAGGGGATCTCATACATTACATCTACCATCACCTCTTCAATTATTGATCTTAAACCACGGGCTCCGGTTTTTCTTTTTACTGCTTCCTCAGCAACTACTCTCAAAGCTTTTTCTGTAAATTTAAGTTCTACCCCTTCCATTTCAAAAAGTTTTTGATACTGTTTTATTATTGAATTTTTAGGCTCAACAAGTATCTTAATCAGATCATCAACAGTTAATTCATCTAAGGTTGCAACTACAGGAAGTCTTCCTACAAATTCAGGAATAAATCCATATTTTATCAAGTCTTCTGGTTGAACCTTAGATAAAATTTCTCCTAAGGTCAAATCTTTAATATTTTTTATCTCTGCCCCAAAACCTATGGAACCTTTACCCAGTCTTCTTTTTATTATTTCATCAAGACCAACAAAAGCTCCTCCACAGATAAATAAAATATTAGTGGTATCCATTTTTATATATTCCTGTTGAGGATGCTTTCTTCCTCCCTTGGGAGGAATATTAGCTATAGTTCCTTCTAAAATCTTTAAAAGTGCCTGCTGAACACCCTCCCCAGAAACATCCCTTGTAATGGAGGGACCCTCTCCTTTTTTTGCAATTTTGTCTATCTCATCAATGTAGACAATTCCCTTTTGAGCAAGTTCTAAATCATAATTGGCAGATTGAAGAAGATAAAGAAGAATATTTTCTACATCCTCACCCACATAACCTGCTTCAGTAAGAGGAGTTGCATCTGCAATGGTAAAGGGAACTTTTAAAAATTTTGCTAAGGTTTGAGCCATAAGAGTTTTACCACAACCAGTTGGTCCTATTAATAAAATATTAGTTTTTTGAAGCTCTACCTCCTTTAAATGTCTTTTATTTGATTTCTGATATTCTATTCTTTTGTAATGATTATATACTGCAACAGAGAGTATCTTTTTTGCTCTTTCCTGACCAATTACATATTGATCTAAATAGGCTTTTATTTCAGCAGGTTTGGAAAGCTTAATATAATTTTCTTCTGATAGATTTATCCTTTCGTATTCCTCTTCTAAAATCTCATTACATAATTCTACACATTCATTACAGATATAAGCAGATGATCCTGCTATAAGTTTTTTGACCTCGCTTTGAGACCTTCCACAAAAAGAACATTTTGGTTCTCTTCCGAATTCTTTCATATTTATCACCTACCTTGTAGTTAAAATTTTATCTATAAGTCCATATTCTAAAGCTTCTTCTGCAGACATATAGAAATCTCTTTCAGTATCTTGTTTAATTTTTTCCTTAGGTTGCCCAGTGTGTTTGGATAAAATTTCATTAAGAATTTCTCTTAAGCGTAAAACTTCTTTTGCCTGAATTTCAACTTCTGTTGCTTGTCCTTGAAAGGCACCAATAGGCTGATGAAGCATTATTCTTGAATGGCGAAGGGCATATCTTTTTCCTTTAGTTCCTGCTGCTAAAAGAACAGCTGCCATACTCGCAGCCTGCCCTACACAAATGGTACATACATCTGGTTTTACATACTGAATGGTATCATAAATAGCAAGCCCTGCAGTAACTAATCCTCCAGGAGAATTAATATAAAGCATAATATCCTTATCAGGATCTTCGGCTTCTAAATATAAAAGTTGTGCTATAACAATATTTGCTACATTTTCATCAATAGTAGTCCCTATAAAAACAATTCTTTCCTTTAAAAGGCGAGAATATATATCAAAGGCACGTTCAGTTCTACCTGTCTGTTCAATTACTATGGGAATATAGTAAGCCATAACCTTAGTTCTCCTTTGTTATAGGTTTAGCATTATTTATTAAAAATTGCAAGGTCTTCTCTGCTAATTTTTTCGGAAGAATATTAAAATAAACAATTCCTCGAGCCTGCTCTAAGGACACCCTTAGATTTTTTGAAATAGTCTCAACAGTTTTATCGATTTCTTCTTGAGGAATTTCAATATTTTCAAGCTCAGCTATCTTTTCTAATAAAAGTTCTTCTTTTGCTTGCTTTTCAGCAATAGGATAAAGCCTTTCTCTTAATTTTTCCATAGAAATATTAAGCTTATCAAAACTAAATCCGTCTCTTTCTAAACCTTCTCTTATTTTATCCATTAATTGATATAACTTTAATTCAATATATCGAGTAGGCACTTTAAAATCTACTTTTTCTAAAATTTTTTCTAAAAGCTTTTCTCTAAATCTATCTTCATTTCTTCTCTTTTTGTCTTCCAACAATCTTTTTTTAACACTTTCTCTTAAAGCATCTACTGTTTCAAAACCCATATTTAAACTTTTTACAAATTCATCATCCAGTTCCTTTAATTCTCTTTTATAAATTTCTTTTATTTCTATTTGATATCTAACCTTTTTACCAGCTAAAAGCGGATTAAGACCATCTTCAGGATATTCAACCTCTACACTAAATCTATCTCCTTCTTTTTTCCCTATCAATTCTTTTTCAATCTTTTCGTTAAATTCTCCAGTCCCCACATCTATAAAAAGAGCCTCGGCTTGATGCCCAGGAATAAGTTCTTCTCCATCATAGGCTTCAAATTTAATCACTGCTATAGATCTATCTTCAATTAATTCTTCCTTTTCAGCTCTTTTTAATGCTGAAAAGGAATATCTAAACTCGTTTAAAATTCTATCTATTTCCTCTTCATCTATTTCGTCAGATTCTCTCTCAACTTCAATACCAATATAATCCTCTTTCTTTATATTAATCTCAGGTCTTATCTCTATTAAAACTGAATAATTAAAGGATTTTCCTTCTTCTAATTCTCCCAGTTCTTCCACTTTAGGTCTTAAAAGAGGCTCCACTTTTGCTTCCTTAATAGCTTTCTCAAGAGTATCCTCTATAATTTTTGCTATACTTTTTTCTTCAATTTCTTCTCTATAAAGTTTTTTAACTAAATAAATAGGGACTTTACCTTCTCTAAATCCTTTAACTTTTGCTTTCTTTCTAACCTGATCAGTAACCTTTTGAATTATTTCATCTACTTTTTCTTGAGAAACTTCTATCTTCAAAATTTTTTCCACTTCACTTAGGTCTTGTAATTCTACCTTCATACCCTCTTTTTACCCCCATAAAATTTTTATCTTTACCTTACCTTAAAATTAAAAATTTACAAGCTAAAGGATACTTCAAAGCTTTTCTTTACCATATTTTTCTTTTATATATTCTAAAAGTTTTCTCTTAGAAGTAAGTTTTCTTTCTAATATTTGTATTTCTACATCCTGCAAAATTTCTTTAAATAAGGGACCTGGTTTAAATCCAAGCTTTATTAAATCATCTCCTGTAATAAGCCTTTTCTTTTGACTTTCTTTTTCAAGCTGTTCTCTTAATTCAAAAAGTTCATAAAAAAGAACTTTCAAACGTTCTTCATAATCTGACTCTTTATCAGGACCTCGGCTTGCATAAGAGTCTGCCATACAAACTATAAAAAGTTCTTTAAGATAGGGAACATCCTTTATTAAATTCCTCTTAGCTCTTAAAGTAAGACTCCCCCTTTCCTTTTCATTTAGTAAATGAAAGGGTCTCATGTGATTTTTTATAAGATTACAAACTCTATTTATCAAATCCTTTTTAAATCTTAAATTTTCTGCCATATTTTTAAATAATTCTACAGAAACTTTCTCATGTCCATAAAAGGTTATTCTTTCTTTAATCTCAAAAGTATAGGCTTTACCAAGATCATGAAAAAGCCCTGCTAATTTAACAGAAAGGATAAAATCCTCTTCCTCCATTTGGCTTGTTTTTTCAATTCCTAAATATTTTTTTGGGTTCCTTAATATTTTATCAGTCCATCTAAGTGTTTCTAAGAGATGATCCTTTACATCTAAATGATGAAAAGTGGGTTGGGGAATACCCTTAGCTTTTTCCAGATAGGGGAAAATTTCTGTTAAAAGGGTATCTTCATCCATTAATTTAAAGGTTTCAAAAGTTTTAGAGGAGGATAAAATATATAAAAGCTCCTGTAAAATTCTTTCCTTTGCACACCAGTTTATTTTTTGTTTATGGATACGAAAAAATTTTCTTGTATTTTCTTCTATTTCCCCAAACCCATAAGCAAAAAATCTATAACCCCTTAAAATTCTTAAAGGGTCTTCAATAATATTTTCTTCACTAATAGCTCTTATAACACCTTCTCTTAGATCTTTATATCCTGAAAGGGGATCTAAAATTAAGACCCTATTTTCAAAAAGGGCTTTTACAGGAAGCCCCATAGCATTAAAGGTAAAATCTCTTTTTTTTAAATCTTCCTCTATTGTTTCTCCTCTAAAACTTGTAAAATCTATTGTATTTTTACCTTTAGCTAATCTATATATTCCCCATTCTGAGGAAAGAGGAACAAAATGATAATTTAAAAATTTCTGAGCAAATAAAACAAAACCTTCTACATCTTCTTTAACTGTTAGATCAAGATCTGTAATTTTTTCTGAAGTAAAAAGAGCTCTTACCGAGCCCCCGGTTAAATAAAAATCTTCTCTATCCTTAAATTTTCTCAAAAAGGAAATTATTAAATCTTTTTCTTCCCGAGGAAAATCAAGAAGATTAAAAAATTTATTCCTTAATGTTTCATCAAATTTTAAAAACATCCATAAAATTTTTTGTGTTTATTAAGACTCCTTTTTCTCTTCGACAGAGGAAACCTCTGATCCATATTCTCTTTTTTTCTTTTCTATAAATTCTAAAACCTTTTTTATTTTTTCTTTTTTGAGCTTTGAACCTTTGGTGGTCAATTTTTCTTCTACCAACTCCACAATAGCCATTATAGAGGCATCTCCTCTCCTTGGACCAATTTTTATAATTCTGGTATATCCACCTGATCTATCAAGATATTTCTCTCTTAACTGGTTAAATAATTTTTTAACTACACTTTTGTCTCTAATAAAAGCTAAAGCCCTTCTTCTTGAAGCAAGGTCTCCTCTTTTAGCAAGCGTTATCATTTTATCAGCTACCCTTCTTAATTCTTTTGCTTTAGCTAATGTAGTTGTGACTTTTCCATGTTTAAATAAATCAGTTACCATATTTCTAAGAGTGGCTTCATGATGTTCTGTATCTCTACCAAGTTTTCTACTAACTTTTCTATGTCTCATTTTTAACTCCTTTTTTAAAATTAATCCTTAGAGGGTTTCCATTTAATATCTGTCATCCCAAGTCTTAAATTTAATTTAGAAAGCTTTTCTATAATTTCATCTAATGATTTTTTACCGAAGCTTCTTAATTTAAGTAGTTCTGTTTCAGTTTTTTGTACCAGTTGCCCTACATAATTTATGCCAGCATTTTTTAAACAATTGTAAGCCCTACCAGAAAGATCCATTTCTTCTATAGACATATTTAGCAAATTATTAAGTGTAGGAACTTCTGAAATATGAGGTTCTAAGGATATTTTTTCTCCCTTTAAAAATATCATAAGCTGTTCCATCAAAATTTTAGCAGATTGAATAAGTGCATCTTTGGGATCTATTGTTCCATCTGTATAAATTTCCATTACCAAACTATCATAATCACTGCTTTTACCTACACGAGCCTGTCCCACAATAAAATTAACCTTAGTTATAGGAGAAAATATAGCATCTACCAAAATAACTCCTATCTCATTATTTTTTGTATATTCTGCAGAAGCATAACCTCTTCCCCTTTCAACCTTTAGCTCCATAAAAAGCTTTCCATCCTTAGTCAAAGTAGCAATGTGATGATCTGGATTTACAATTTCTCCTTCTTTATTTATTTTTATATCACCTGCTTTTACCTCTCCTTCCCCTATTTTTTCAAGTTTGAAATAAAATGGACCCTCTCCATTAAGTTTAAATCTTACTCCCTTTAAATTAAGAATTATTTCAGGAATATCTTCTATAATGCCTGGTAAACTTATAAATTCATGGGGAGCTCCCTCTATTTTTACTTCTGTAATAGCATAGCCAGGAATAGAGGAGAGTAAAATTCTTCTTAAGGCATTCCCAAGAGTTATTCCATAACCTCTCTCTAAGGGCTCAATTATGAATTTCCCATAATAAGGAAACTGACTATCCTTATGAACTTTAATTTCTTCTGGTTTAATCAATTCTACCTCTTTTTTCATAAGCTTTTTACCCTCTCTTGATTTTTAAGATTTCTAAATTAATTATCTGGAGTAGAACTCAATAATATAGCTTTCTTGAATAGGCATAGTAATATCTTCTCTTGTAGGAAGGCTTTTTATCACCCCTTTAAAATTTTCCGCATCAAGTTCTAACCATGAAGGGATCCCCCTTCTTGCTACTGTTTCTAAGGACTCAAGAATTTGGGGATTATTTCTATATTTTTCTTTAAGTTCTATAACATCTCCGGGTTTAACTAAATAAGAGGGTATATCTACATTTTCTCCATTAACCTTAAAAAATCCATGGTTTACATATTCTCTTGCTTGAGTTCGAGAAATTGCAAAACCCAATCTATAAACCACATTATCAAGCCTTCTTTCAAGTAGTTGTAATAAATTATGACCAGATTGTCCTGGCATTTTAGTTGCCATTTCATAATATCTTCTCATCTGTTTTTCAGAGATTCCATAAATTCTTTTTACTTTCTGTTTTTCTCTTAAACGAATTCCGTAATCAGAAAGTTTAACTCTAACTTGTTGAGGTCCATGTTGACCAGGAGGATAGCTTCTTCTTTCAAAAGCACACTTATCAGTATAACATCTTTCTCCTTTTAAAAATAATTTAATTCCCTCTCTTCTACAAAGTCTGCACCTTGGTCCTGTATATCTTGCCACCTTAGATACCCTCCTCTAAAAAATTTTCTATACCCTTCTTCTTTTTGGTGGACGACACCCATCATGAGGAATAGGTGTCACATCTTTAATAAGTGTAATCTTTATTCCTGAACCTTGCAAAGCCCTCAAAGCTGCCTCTCTACCTGGACCAGGACCTTTAACATATACCCAAGCTTCTTTTAATCCATAGGCTTGAGCTTTTTTTAAAGCTGATTGAACCGCTAATTGAGCAGCAAAAGGTGTCCCCTTTCTTGTACCCTTAAATCCTTCTGTACCACCACTTGCCCAAGCAATTGTATTCCCCTGTTTGTCAGTTATGTTAATTATAGTGTTATTAAAGGTTGAATGTATATGAATAATTCCTTCTGTAACAGTTTTTTTAATCTTTTTCTTTTTTGTCCTTGGACGAGCCACTTTTATTCCTCCTTATTTTTTCTTTCTTCTTAAAGAACCTGGTCTTGGACCTTTCCATGTTCTTGCATTAGATCTTGTTCTCTGCCCCCTTACAGGAAGTCCCATTCTATGTCTCAAACCTCTATAACATCCAATAGAAATAAGCCTTTGTATATTTTGTCTTGTCTCTTTCCTGAGATCTCCTTCTACCTTATATTCTTTTTCAATTATTTGTCTTATTCTGTTTATTTCTTCCTCTGTTAACTCTTTAATTTTTTTAAACCAATCCACTCCAGCCTTAGTTAGAACTTTTTGTGCTAAAGTTCTTCCTATCCCATAAATATAAGTTAAAGCTATTTCTGCTGGCTTATTTTCTGGAACATCTACTCCTGCAATTTTAGGCATAGTCTATCCTCCTTAACCTTGCCTTTGCTTGTGTTTTGGTATTTCACAAATAACCCTTACAACTCCTTTTCTTTTTATTATTTTACATTTTCTACATCTTTTCTTTACTGAGGGAGTAACTTTCATAATTTCTAACCTCCTTTCTCATAATCCTTTTTTGTCCCTCTATACACAATTCTACCCCTTGTTAAATCATAAGGAGAGAGCTCAACTACTACTGTATCACCAGGTAATATTCTTATATAATGCATTCTCATTTTTCCAGAAATATGAGCTAAAACTTTATTCCCAGTTTCTAACTCTACCCTAAACATAGCATTAGGTAAAGCCTCAACCACTTTGCCCTCCAAAAGTATAACATCTTCCTTAGGCATATTTTAAATCCTTGATAAAATTTCTGGTCCCTTTGGGGTTATTGCTACTGAATGTTCAAAATGGGCTGCTAAGCTTCTATCCTTAGTCACTGCAGTCCATCCATCTTCTAATATTTCTACCTCAGGGCTTCCTGCTGAAACCATAGGCTCTATTGCTAAAACCATTCCTATTTCTATCTTAGGACCTTTACCAGGTTTTCCAAAATTAGGTACTTCAGGAGGTTCGTGTAATTGTCTACCTACTCCATGCCCTACAAATTCTCTAATAACGTTAAATCCATAACTTTCTACATGTTTTTGTATAGCATATGATATATCTCCTATTCTATTACCAAAATGAGCTTTTTCAATACCTTTATACAAGGCTTCCTCTGTAACTTTAAGTAATTCTTTAGCTTTTTCTGATATTTCTCCCACTCCTACAGTTAAAGCTGCATCGCCTACATATCCTTCATAAATGGCACCAAAATCAAAACTTACTATATCCCCCTCTTTAAGAATTTTTTCTTTCTTAGGCACACCGTGCACAATAACTTCATTTACAGAAACACAAACTGCATAAGGATAACCTCTATATCCTTTAAATGCAGGTTTAACACCTTTCTTTTCACAGAGCTCTAAAGCCAATTCTTCAAACTCAAAAGTACTTATTCCGGGTCTTACCTTCTCTTTAAAATTAAGCAAAATTTCCATTACAATAATATTAGCTTTCCTTAATATCTCTATTTCCCATTTATTCTTTAAAATAGGTCTATAGCCAAAAAATTTTTTATACAACTTTATTTTTTCTCTAAAATATTAATAAGTTGTTGAGTAATCTCATCAATACTTTTACTTCCGTCAACTTCAAATAAAACACCTTTTTTTCTGTAATATTCAATAAGTGGGGCTGTCTGGTTGTGATATACCTTTAATCTATTTCTTACTGTTTCTTCGTTATCATCTGGTCTTTGATAAAGTTCTCCTCCACAGGAATCACATTTTCCTTCTACTTTGGGAGGTTTAAACTTAATATGATACATCATTCCACAATTTTTACAAGTTCTTCTCCCTGTAAGTCTTGTAACCAGTTCTTCATCAGGCACAATAAGAGCAAGTACATATTCTATTTTTTTACCCATCTCTTCTAATATTTTGTCTAAAGCTTCAGCTTGAGCAACTGTTCTTGGAAATCCATCTAAAATAAATCCTTTCTGAGCATCCTCTTGACTAAGTCTTTCTTTTACCATACCAAGAATTATTTCATCTGGAACAAGCTGTCCTTTTTCCATATATTCTTTAGCCTTGACTCCAAGTTCTGTTCCCTTAGCAACATGTTCTCTTAACATGTCTCCTGTTGAAATTTGAGGTATTACATATCTTTCTATTAAAATTTTTGCTTGTGTCCCTTTACCTGCTCCTGGTGGTCCTAAAAATATAATATTCATAGCCCACCTCCTTATTTAATTTTTATTTTACTTTGTTTTATAAATGTTTCATACTGACGTGTAAGTAAATGAGCTTCAATATGCCCCATTACATCCATAGCAACACCAACTACGATCAAAAGAGAGGTTCCACCAAAATAGAAAGGAAGATTGAGCTTAGTAATTAAAAAGGTTGGTAAAACGCAAATAAAAGCTACATAAAAAGAACCTATAAGAGTGATTCTTGCTAAAATTTTATCAATAAATTCTTCAGTTGCCTTTCCAGGTCTTATCCCAGGAACAAACCCACCCCATTTTTTTAAATTATCAGCTACATCCTTTGGATTAAAAATAACTGCTGTATAAAAATAACAAAAGAAAATAATAAAAAGTGCAAAAAGAACTTCATAAAATATAGCACCTGGTCTTAAAAAGGCTGCCACCTTTTGAAAATAATCTACAGGAATGAAATTAGCTATAGTTGCAGGAAACATTAAAATTGAGGAAGCAAATATAGGAGGAATAACTCCTGCAGTATTTACTTTTAAAGGAAGGTAAGTGCTTTGCCCACCTATTACTTGGCGTCCTACCTGTCTTTTAGCATAATGAATAGGTATTCTTCTTTGAGCTAATTCCATAAAACAGGTAAAAGCTAAAATCCCCACAATAAGAGCAAGAATAAAAAATAGAGAGAATACTGAAAATTCACCTGTTTGAACAAATTTAAGGGTTCTTGCAATAGCTGGAAAGATACCAGCTACAATCCCAGCAAATATTATTACCGAAATTCCATTTCCTATCCCATGTTCTGTCATTTGTTCACCTAACCAGACAAGAAACATAGTTCCTGCAGTAAGGCTAATCATTGTAGTTATTCTAAAAAGCCATCCCGGTTCATTTACTATAGGAATACCATTAGGAGCTGTCATTCTTTCCAACCCTAAGGAAATACCAAAACCTTGAATTAAACAAATAAACACTGTTAAATAACGAGTATAATAAGCTAATTTTCTTTTTCCTTCTGGACCTTCTTTATAAAGTTCCTTTATGGAAGGATAAATTACAGTCATTAACTGTAAAATAATGGATGCACTAATATAAGGCATTACTCCAAGAGCACAAATGGAAAATCTTCTTAAGGCTCCTCCTGAAAAGATATCTAAAAATCCAAAAAGGGTCCCACTTGCCTGTTTAAATAAACTTAAAAATGCTTCCCCGTTTATTCCAGGAGTAGGAATATGAACAGCAAAACGATAAATTGCAAGTCCAAGAAATAAATAAAAGAGCCTCCTTTTTAATTCCGGAATATTTGCTAAATTTAAAAGACTTTCACGAGTGTTCACTCTATATTCTCTCCAGATCCTTAAACCTTAATTATCTCTACTTTCCCACCAGCTTTTTCAATCTTTTCTTTAGCAGTTTGGGAGATAGCATTAACCCTTACAATTAAAGGGATATCAATTTCTCCCTCTCCTAATATTTTAATAGGTTTATTTTTACCTTTTAAAAACCCTCTTTCTTTTAAACTATTATAGTCAACTATCTCATTGGGTTGAAATTTTTTTATTAAATCCTTTATATTTATTATTTTATATTCCACTTTAAAAGGATTTTTAAATCCTCTTTTAGGAGCTCTTCTTATGAGAGGAGTTTGTCCTCCTTCAAACCAAGGAGAAATATCAGGAGATTTGCGAGACTTCTGTCCCTTGTGCCCTCTACAAGAAGTTTTACCATGTCCAGAACCATGCCCTCTTCCAACTCTTTTTTCTTTATGTTTTGATTTAGAAAAGGGTTTCAAATTTTCAAGAGTTATAAGATCACTCATTTAACTCCTCCACCTTTACTAAATGTTCTACCTTTCTTATTAGACCTCTTATCATGGGATTTTCTTCCCTTATAACACTTTGACCAATTTTTCTTAATCCCAGTCCTTTTAAAGCCTCTCTTTGATCAGGCTTTCTTCCATATTTACTTCTTACCAAAGTTATTTTTAATCTTTTCATCATAACCTCACCTGAGATAAAATTTCTTCAGTAGTTTTCCCTCTTTTCTTACCCACATATTCTACACTTTGAAGCTGAGACAAGGCTTTAAAAGTAGCTTTTACAAGGTTGTGGGGGTTACTACTTCCTATACATTTAGTAACTACATCTGTTATACCAACTGCATCCATAATAGCACGAACTGTTCCACCAGCAATAACTCCAGTTCCTGATTTAGCTGGTTTTAGCAGTATCTTAGTTGAGGCAAATTTACTCATTATAGAATGAGGAATAGTCCCTTTAACTATGGGAACCTCAATAAGGTTCTTTTTAGCTTTTTCTATAGCTTTTCTTATAGCATCTGGAACCTCTGGAGCCTTACCCAGTCCAAAACCAACTTTCCCTTTTCCATCCCCTACCACTACCAAAGCTGAAAATCTCAATTTTTTACCACCCTTTGTAACCTTAGTTACTCTATTTATCATTATTATCTTTTCTATAAATTCTTCTCCTATTTTTGCCAAAGCTTACCTCCTTTCAATTTTTAAAATTCTAATCCTAAAGCTCTTGCAGCATCAGCAAGGGCTTTAATTCTACCGTGATATTTAAATCCACCTCTATCAAAACAAACTTTAGTAATCCCCTTTTCTAAAGCTTTTTTGGCTATTAACTCTCCTACTGCCTTTGCTACTTCAGTTTTTCCCCCTTTTTTCTTTAGCTCTTCTAATTTTTCTCTTATCTCAGGAGAAAGAGATGATACAGCAACTAAGGTATTTCCAATAGTATCATCTATAATTTGTGCATAGATATGTTTACAGCTTTTATAAACACATAACCTTGGTCTTTCAGGGGTTCCAAAAATTTTTTTTCTAATTCTCTTTTTTCTTCTTAATCTTGCCTCCTCTTTTCTCTTACCTTTCTCAAGTTTTACCATAGGGTTCACTCCTTTACTTATTTAGCACCCTTTCCTGTTTTACCAGCTTTTCTGTAAATTACCTCTCCTGTATATCTAATGCCTTTTCCTTTATAAGGTTCTGGTGGTCTAAGTTTTCTAATATTTGCAGCAACCTGCCCAACTAATTCCTTATCTATTCCCTCAATAATAACTTTTGCCTGAATATCTCCACTACCTTTTTCAATCTTAGCTGAGATTCCTTCAGGTAATTTAAAATTAATAGGATGGGAATAGCCTAAACTAAAAATTATTTCATCTCCCTTAAGCTCTGCTTTATAACCAAGTCCAACGATATCTAAAGATTTTTTAAATCCCTCAGTAACTCCAATTACCATATTATTTATTAATGATCTTGCTAATCCTTGAAAGGCTTTGGCTTTCTTTTTAAGTTTTTTTCTTACCTCCTCTTGAAGAACAATTAAATTATTATCCTCAATATTGACCTTTACTAAAGGAGGTAATTTTTTAACCAGCTTACCCTTAGGACCTTCAACTTCAATAATCCCATCCTCTTTAATTTGAATTTTAACTCCGCTTGGTATCTTAATAGGTTTTCTTCCTATACGAGATATTTCTCCCATTTTAAAGCTCCCCTTTACCAAATTTCACAAATAACTTCTCCACCCACTTTTCTTTTTCTTGCTTCATGATCCGTCATAATTCCTTGTGAAGTAGAAACTATAGCAATACCAAAACCATCTAATACCTTAGGTATATCTCTATAACCTCTATATATCCTTCTTCCAGGTTTACTTATCCTTTTAACTCCTGCTATAATTGGACGCTTGTTCTCATCATATTTAAGAATTATTTCTATTTTAGGTTGTGTTTCTTCTTTAATATATTTATAATCCTCTATATAACCTTCTTCTTTTAATATTCTTGCTATTTCTAACTTCATTTTAGAAGCAGGAACAATAATACTTCTATGCCTTGCCATTAAAGCATTTTTGAGCCTTGTCAACATATCACCAATTGGATCTGTCATCATACCTTATGTCCTCCTACCAACTTGCTTTTCTAACTCCAGGAATTTTTCCTTCAGAGGCTAATTTTCTAAAGCACATTCTACAGAGACCAAATCTCCTTATATATCCTCTTGGTCTTCCGCAAATGGAACAACGATTTCTTTCTCTAACTCTAAATTTTGGCTCTCTTTTTGCTTTTTCTATTTGGGCTTTTCTTGGCATTTAAAATTACCTCCTAAAGGGTATACCTAATTCTTTTAAAAGTTCATACGCTTCTTCATCTGTTTTAGCTGTGGTAACTATGGTAATACTCATACCTTTTATTTTTTCAACTTTAGTTGAATCTACTTCAGGAAAAATAGTATGATCTGCTATACCGAAAGTATAATTACCTCTTCCATCAAACCCTGATTTTGAAAGACCTTTAAAATCTTTTACTCTGGGCAAGGCAACATGAATAATTCTTGCTAAAAAATCATACATTCTATTCCTTCTTAAAGTTACTGTAACCCCGATAGGAACACCCTTTCTCAATTTAAATCCAGCTATAGATTTTCTTGCCTTACAAATTTTAGGCTTTTGTCCTGTAATTTGAGCAAGTTCAACTAAAGCCTGATCAATAATTTTAGGATTAGCGGTAGCTTCTCCTAATCCCATATTTACACATATTTTTTCAATTTTCGGAACTTCATAAATATTTTTATAATTAAATTTTTCCATTAAATTTTTCCTCACCTCATTAAGATAATATTCTTTTAACCAACTCATTTTTTACTCCTTTGCCTCAATTATTTCTCCACACTTTTTACAAAATCTCACTTTAGTTCCATCTTCAAGAAATTTTCTACCTACCTTTACACCCCTTTTACATTTAGGGCAATATATCATCAAGTTTGAAACATGAATCGGAGCAGGCTTTTCTATAATTCCTCCACTGCTGTAAGGTGTAGGTTTCATGTGCTTTTTTACAATATTTACTCCCTCAACAATTGCTCTTCCCTTTCTTGGAAAAACTTTTAACACCTTCCCAATTTTTCCTTTGTCTTTACCAGTTATTACTACAACCATATCGTTTTTTCTTATATGAACTTTTGCTTCATGAGGTTTAGGTAAATTTTTGCTAACTCCCTTTTTTATCATAGTTCTATCTCCTTTAACTTTTATACCACCTCTGGAGCTAAGGATATAATTTTCATAAAACCTTTTGTTCTTAATTCTCTTGCTACAGGTCCAAAAATACGAGTTCCAATAGGTTCTTTATATTGATTAATCAAAACCGCTGCATTTTCATCAAACCTAACAAGAGTTCCATCAGGTCTTGTCACCTCTTTTTTTGTTCTAACTATTACAGCCTTTACCACGTCTCCTTCTTTTACTTTGGAATTAGGAAGTGCCTCTTTTACAGAAGCAACAATTATATCCCCCACGGACCCATATTTTCTCCCAGGTCCTCCCAATACACGAATGCACATTATTCTTTTTGCACCTGAATTATCAGCTACATTTAAATATGTTTGCTGTTGGATCATACCTCACCACCCTCCTCAAAAACCTCTTCTACTTCCACAACTTTACCCTTTTCTAATATTTGTCTTACTCTCCATCTTTTTCTACGAGAAAGTGGTCTTGTCTCTTCTATTAAAACCTTATCCCCAACTTTACACTCATTATTTTCATCATGAGCCATATATTTTTTTCTTCTCTTTACATATTTTCCATATAAAGGATGTTTTACCAGCGTTTCTACCATTACCACCACTGTTTTATCCATTTTGTCACTTACCACAGTTCCTATAAATTGCTTTCTTTTACCCATAATAATTCTCCTAAGATTATCTAATATTAAGTTCTTTCTCTCTTAAAACGGTTAAAATTCTTGCAATATCTCTTTTAACTTGTCTAATTCTCATAGGATTCTCAAGTTTATGTATAGTTTTTTGAAATCTTAAATTTAAAAATTCTTCTCTTAATTGAGATAATTTTTCTTTCAATTCAGGTATAGAAAGTTCTCTTAATTCACGAGCTTTCATTAAATTTCCTCCCTGCTAATAATCTTACATTTAAAAGGCATTTTACTGGCAGCCAGTCTTAATGCCTCTTTTGCAACTTCTTCTGGTACTCCGGAAATTTCATAAATAATTCTACCTGGTTTTACAACAGCTACCCATCCTTCTACAGCTCCTTTCCCCTTACCCATACGAGTTTCTGCAGGTTTTTTGGTAATAGGTTTATCAGGAAAGACTCTAATCCATATTTTTGCACCTTTTTTAGCTGTTCTTACAATAGCCACTCTTCCAGCTTCCAATTGCTGAGCTGTTAAATAACCTCCTTCTAAAACCTTTAATCCATATTCTCCAAATTCTAAAGTATGTCCACAAGTAGCTTTTCCTCTAACTCTACCTTTTTGCTGTTTTCTGTATTTTGTCTTTTTTGGCTGAAGTAACATCTTCTCACCTCTTTAATTTTATATTACAATTCTTTCTTGTTCCCCTCTTTCAGGTAATACTTCACCTTTAAATATCCAGACTTTTACCCCTATGTTTCCATATTTTGTAATAGCCTCTGCAAAACCATAATCAATATCAGCCCTCAATGTAGATAAAGGAACTCTTCCCACTCTATACCATTCACTCCTTGCAATTTCAACTCCTCCTAATCTTCCTGAGCACTGAACCTTAATTCCCTGTGCGCCAAATCTCATAACTAAAGTAACTGCTCTTTTCATAGCCCTTCTAAAAGAAACTCTTCTTTCTATCTGAGTAGCAATATTTTCAGCCACAAGCTGAGCCTCAAGCTCCGGTCTTCTTACTTCATTAACCAAAACTTCAATTTCTTTGTTTTTAGCAAGCTCTGCTAATTCTTTTTTAATTTTTTCTATTTCTGCTCCTTTCTTACCTATTATAATACCTGGACGGGCAGAATGTATTATTGTTCTTACTTTGTTTGAAGCTCTTTCTATCTCAATTCTTGCAATTCCTGCGTGAAAATAATTATCCTTTAAATATTTTCTTATTAAATAATCTTCATGCACGTATTTGGCAAATTCTGAAGGCTTAGCAAACCAGCGGGAATCCCAAGTTTTTGTAATACCAATTCTTAATCCTATAGGATTAACTTTCTGCCCCAAGTTTTACCTCCTTTTTTTCTTTTTTTCTAAATCTTTTTCTTCAACAACTACAGTAATGTGGCTCATTCTCCTCAAAATTCTACTTGCCCTACCCCAAGCTCTGGGCCAAATTCTTTTTAAACGAGGCCCTTCATTTACATAAGCAGAGGTAACGTAAAGTTTATCTACATCCATTCCATAATTATTTTCAGCGTTAGCAATTGCACTTTCTAAAACCTTTTTAATAATTCTTGCAGCCTTTTTAGGAGTAAATTGCAAAATACTTAGTGCCTCATCTACCTTTTTTCCCCTTATCAAATCAATCACTAATCTTGCTTTATAAGGAGAAATCAAAACATATTTAGCTGTTGCTCGGGCTTTCATTTTTTTCTCCTTTATTTTTTCTTTACTCCCTTAACTCTTCCTTTATCTGCAGGGTGTCCTTTATAAGTTCTGGTAGGTGCAAATTCCCCTAATTTATGCCCTACCATATTTTCTGTTACATAAACAGGAATAAATTTATGTCCATTATGTACTGCAAAAGTTAACCCTACCATTTCAGGAATTATAGTAGATCTTCTGCTCCAAGTTTTTATTGGCTTTTTATCTCCTATCTCTTTAGCTTTTAAAACTTTTTTAAACAAATGTTCATCTACAAAAGGACCTTTCTTTTTTGATCTTGGCATTCAAATCACCTCCACATAACCTACTTCCTTCTCTTTAATATGAATTTATCAGAGGGTTTTTTCTTACGAGTTTTTAATCCCTTACATAGCCATCCCCAAGGAGAACTGGGATGTCTTCCACCGTGAGATCTACCTTCTCCTCCTCCTAAGGGGTGATCAACAGGATTCATAGCTACACCCCTTACATGAGGTCTTCTTCCAAGCCATCTTGATCTTCCTGCTTTACCAAGGGTTATATTTTCCCAATCCAAATTTCCTACTTGCCCAATAGTAGCTTTACAGTCTCCATGAACCATTCTTATTTCACCAGAAGGAAGCCTCAATATTACATAATCTCCTTCTTTACCAAGTATTTGAGCAAAAGCACCTGCAGAACGAGCAAGCTGTCCACCCTTTTTAGGTCTTACCTCTATATTATGAACCATAGTTCCAACAGGAATATTTTTAAGAGGTAAAGCATTGCCTACTTTTATTTCCACGTTCTCCCCAGACATAACTATATCGCCAACTTTTAACCCATGAGGAGCTAAAATGTATCTCTTTTCTCCGTCAGCATATTGAAGAAGGGCAATATTGGCTGATCTATTGGGATCATATTCCAAAGCTATAACCTTAGCTGGAATGTTGTCTTTATCTCTTTTAAAATCAATAATACGGTAAAGTCTTTTATGCCCTCCTCCTCTAAATCTTACCGTAGTTCTTCCGTAATTATTCCTACCTCCTGTCTTTTTTAGAGGCTCAACCAAGCTTTTTTCAGGCTCCTTTTTAGAAAGTTCTGGATCAACTAAACAATTCATAAATCTTCTACCAGGTGAGGTAGGTTTAAACTTTTTTATAGGCATCTTTTCTTCACCCCTTCTTTATAAAGTTTCAAAAAATTCTATAGTCTGTCCTTCTGCAAGTCTTACTATTGCTTTTTTTCTTATTGAAGTTCTTCCAGGATTTCTAAATCCTCCCTTAGGTTTCCCTTTAACTCTTATGGTTTGTACATTTACTACTTTTACCTTAAATAGATCTTCCACTGCCTTTTTTATCTCTATTTTATTAGCAGAGGGATCCACCCAAAAACTAACTTGATTATATTTTTCTTTTAAATACATAGATTTTTCTGTAATAATAGGTGCTAAAATAATTGTTCTTGGATCTTTCATTTTCCTATCTCCTTAAACGTTCCTCTATTTTTGCTAAAGCATCTTTTGCCAAAATTATATTTTGGTGGTTTAAAATATCATAAACATTTAATCCTTCAACTGCAAGAACCTTTACCTTAGGTAAATTATCTACACTTTTTTCTAATATTAAATTTCTTTCTGGTACTACAATTAAGACATCATTTATTCCTAAATTATTTAAAAATCCTTTTAAAACTTTTGTTTTAGGTTTATCTTTCACAGGGAGATCCTCAGCCACATAAATTCTATTTGCCAAAGCTCTTGAAGAAAGAGCCATTTTTAAGCCTAACCTTCTTACTTTTTTATTCAATTTAAACTCATAACTTCTTGGTTTGGGTCCATGAACTACTCCTCCTCCAACCCATTGAGGAGCTCTAATAGACCCTTGTCTTGCTCTTCCAGTATGTTTTTGAGACCAGGGCTTTCTTCCTCCTCCTCTTACTTCACTTCTTGTTTTAGTAGAGGCAGTTCCTGCCCTCCATCTTGCCATCTGCCAGCGAACAACCTCATGCAGTAATCCAACCTTAGGAGTAATTCCATATAAGTCTGAGGGTAATTCTATTTCGCCAATAACATTAGCTGAGCTATCAATTAACTTTGCTTTTATAGCCTCCATTTTTAACTCCCCTTCTCTTTAAAATAAACCATCACATATCCATTGTTCCATCCCGGAACAGCGCCTTTAACTAAAAGTAAGTTCTTTTCTGGAATTATATCTACCACAGTTAAATTCTTAACTGTAACTGTTTCGTTTCCATAATGTCCAGGCATTTTCTTTCCTTTTATAACCCTTCCAGGAAAAGTGGTTGATCCACTTGAACCCTTTTTACGATGAACCTGTTTTGCACCATGACTCATAGGTTGTCTTGAGAAATTCCATCTTTTAATAGTTCCTGTAAAACCTCTTCCCTTTGAAATGCCTGTAACATCTATTTTAATACCCTTTTCTAAAGCTAAATCAGAAAGAGAAATATATTGCCCTGGCTTAAATTCTGAAGGATCCTCTATCTTAAATTCTTTCAAAATATAAAATCCTGTTTCCAATCCTGCTTTTAAAAAATGCCCTATCATAGGAAAAGTGCATTTAGTAAGCTTTTTAGGGTCAAAACCTAATTGTACTGCGTTGTAGCCATCTTTTTCTGTAGTTCTTACTTGGACAACTGCACAAGGACCTACTTGTAAAACAGTAACTGGTATAACATTCCCTTCTTCATCAAATATTCTTGCCATTCCCAATTTTTTCCCTATTAGTCCTTCAAGTCTCATTTTTCTTCACTCCCTTTTATACCTTTATTTCTACCTCTACTCCTGCAGGTAACTCAAGTTGCATCAAAGCATCTATGGTTTGCTGTGTAGGTTCTAATATTTCAATAAGTCTTTTGTGAATTCTTACCTCAAATTGCTCTCTTGAATTTTTATCAATATGAGGCGATCTAAGTATGGTCCATCTACTTATTTTGGTAGGAAGTGGAATAGGACCAACTACTTTGGCTCCGGTTTCTTTAGCTGTATTTACAATACTCATTACAGATTTATCAAGTATTCTATGATCAAAGCTTTTTAGCTTTATTCTTATCTTCTGTGTAGGTATCATGATTTAAACCTCACACCTCTTTATTCTAAAATTTTTGTAACAACCCCTGCTCCAACTGTTCTACCACCCTCTCTTATGGCAAATCTCAATCCCTCCTCTAATGCTACAGGCTTTATCAACTCAACCTCTAACTCCACATTA
>Ga0272449_1000604_pt1 | contig 41772 bp, 45 predicted proteins | sample YNPCB0241_FD_198679 | JGI IMG/M metagenome (GOLD analysis project Ga0272449, IMG submission 198679) | Hot spring sediment microbial communities from Yellowstone National Park, WY, United States - YNP-CB-024-1 | ecosystem: Environmental > Aquatic > Thermal springs > Hot (42-90C) > Sediment...
AATCACAGACCCTGGTCTCACATAACCCTCTTCCGGCAGAACCTGATGGCATATCCCTGAACCTACATCATATAATCTGATGCCATGCTTTTTAGCAAACTTTCTCATGGCAGAATGGATGTTCGATATCTGCGGGGAAGGGCTGGGTGAAGCGTGGTCGATAAAAAACACAACCTTGTTAGCGTCAAAAACTTTTTCTATACCAATTTCCTGCATCGACTCTATTGCAAGAAGTGCTGTACCATCGTGGGCAAACACTACATCAACATTTGAGAGCACAAACTCTCCTGCAGTCACACTATTTTTTCCTGAAGACTTCGCAAGAATCTTTTCAACTATCGTAGACATGTTAATCAACTCACCATCAAATTATTTTCTTGTCTTATGTGCTCCGGATAGTATTTTTTAACTAAATTAAACATTTCTATATCCGATACTGGAGTCTGTCTTCCAGCATCATACATCTTCAAAATCTCCTTATGTATTTCACCAACTCTAGGATCGTCTTTAATGTCGTCATCGTTTAAGTTAAGGTGAGTCTTTATCCAGTAAGCGACACTTGCCCTGCCAGAATATTGGTCAATAGTAACCTGAGGCCAAATTCCAAGAACTTTCACTGGATCGAATGGCAGATAGACTTCAGGGTTCTTGAGAAAAGCGTCTATATGGATTCCAGCCTTACTTCTGAAAGCGTTAGGCCCAACAAGTGGATAATGTTCAGGAAATATTAGGTTCATGTTCCTAAAAAGTTCTGCAGCCTTAACTATTTCTTTCAAATTTATTCCTTCAGTACCATGAATCATCGCATACTCTAGGAGCATTGCTTCAAGAGGACAGTTTCCAGCACGCTCACCTATTCCAAAAAGTGTGCAGTTGGAAAGTGCTGCCCCACTCAACCATGCTGCAAGATGGTTTGCTGTTACCATAAAAAGGTCATTGTGTCCATGAAACTCAATATCCTTTCCATCTATGCCAGTATTCGATATAAGCGTCTCTATCATTAGAGGTATACTTCTAGGTAAACCAACTTCTCTAAAGGGAAGTCCTACACCTAAAGTGTCAGCAATCTTTATCCTAACAGGCAGCTTATACCTTTCAGAAAGCCTCATAAGCCTTTCCACAAATGGGACGACAACATTCTCTATATCTGCTCTAGTAGCATCCTCTAAAGTGCACCTTGGCACAACACCATTTTTTAAAAGAAATTCTACAACCTCCAAATACTTCTCCAGAACCTGGCTCCTACTCATATTAAATTTACTAAATATATGATAATCTGAGATCGAACATAGTACAGTAGTCTCTTCAACCTTTTCTTCCAGCACAAGCTGTGCATCAGATAATGTAGCCCTAATCCATCCAATAGGCTTAGGGTAGTCGAAGCCAAGACCCTTAATCTTTCTAATAACCTCCTTATCCTTTTTCGTGTAAAGGAATAGTTCTGTAGAAAGTATTACACCCTTTTTACCTCCTAAAGCGCTAAGTATTTCATAAATCTTTAATGATTCTTCAACAGAAAACGTTCTCCAACCCTGCTGTCCATCACGTAATGTGGTATCGGTTATGCGAATATCATTTGGAGCTTTAGCCAACTTTATTCTTGGCGGGGAATCGAAGGGAAAAATGTCTCTGAAAAGATTAATTCTTTCCATGCATGCATCTTCTTGACCAATGTTAACGGACATTTTTTAAACTCCATAAACCAAAAAAATAAGAAAATATAAACTTTTAACATTACGCCTTGTTTAAATGCCAACATCTATTTTCCAAAAATTTTTCTAAAACCCTCTATAAGCCTCTGAAAAGCACCCCTCTTTTCCACCCTCTCAACCTTCACCGCCTCATAAGTTGGCATTTTGTTTTCAAGTATCTGTTTAAAGGTATTATATATCATTTGGCCACTTACAGAAAGCCTATAATTGAATTCAACACGTTCAACTAAACCGTTCTCGATCATCTTCATCAAAGCCACATATAGGGATGATTTTGGAAGACGTGTTAAGGAGAGAAGTTGGGGAAACGATTTTGGAACGCCATCAGACAAGTTTAAAGCATGCATAATAGTATACGAGTTTTCGTCAAGAATCCCTAGCACCATCCTATGAGGCTGTTTCGGCACATTTAGAAAACTATGAACATAGATATAAAAATATTATTATTTTTCGCTTATCCCGTCCTCTAGCCGATTATTTGGGTTTTTCTGGCTCAATAGGTGGTGGAGGTGGCGGTGGCACGGGAATTGTAGGCAACTGGGACGTCTTCTTAACTTCATCTAGGACAGTGTTTCCTATAACTTTAACTAGGGTCGCGTAAACGGCAACCGATATAAGAGCAAAGATTATTATAAATGCCAACATTATTGGCCAAGCATATTGTGCAACAATCTCCTGTAGAAGCTGAGGATTATTTATGATCTGAGTGGGATCCTCTGGTGAAACAAGAGCTCCTGATAATAGGGATGAGATTGTTAAAGAAAATAATAGAAAACCAACTATTCCCCAAAGAATACTCCATAATAATATTATAAAACCCTTATAAAATGCTTTACTCCAAGTAATCATATTTCTCAACATATACCTAATCCACGTTTAAATATAAATTTATCCGTTAACCTCATGCACTACTTTGCAAGATCGCTTTCCAAAAAGTTTCCATAACTTCATCATATTTTTATCATTAACTAAAAATTATTCAAAACATCTATTCTATTATTCCTATGGCTCTATGAGGACTTTTGTATTCATGATAAAATGCTTATATAAACTATATTCTAAAACCTATTGAGCAAAAATGGAAATAGTATTATATGTTGAGCAAAAGAATTTTGAAAAATTAAAGCAGAAGCTTTTCGGAGACAATATAGTTTCTAGAGCAAACCTTCTAACTCATGAAGCATCATCCTTTGGAAAACAAGGTGGCTTCTATATCAGAGTTTTAGGTGACGAGGAAGAGTGCAAAAGGGCTCTAGAACTTTCAAAAGACTTGGGTGTTGAAGTTACGGGAGAGGAAAGGGAAACTGTGCTGGCTAAACTGAATGAGGAAGGTGAAAGGTCGCTAGAAGGCTTTGGAGGAATATTCGGTTAATTTCATAAATTAAATTTATTTTTTACTTAAATACGCGTTTATCAGTTCAGCTGTCTTCTTACCACTTCTTAAGGCAAATCCAACATAAGATGGGCCTAGAAGTGCGTCTCCGGCAACAAAAACGTTTTCAAAATTCGTTCTACCATCTTCTCTAATCTCTAAATTAAAGCTTGATCCATTGTTGGGAATTGATGGTCTTAATCCAACCGCTATAAGGACATTATCTGCTGGGATTAGATGTTCTGAATCTTCTACTATGCCCAGCCTCGAAGATTCTCTGTCTCCAACAAATTTTGTTTTAACAGCCTTTATCGTCTTAACCCTTCCAAGCTCTCCTAAAAATTCTATTGGCTGCGTATACTCTAAAACCTTTACACCAGACGCCTCAAGATTTTCAATTATCTTCCTCCCAGCTGGAGCATGAACTTTCCCCCTCCTATAAATTAATGAGACACTATCAACTTTATTCTGTTGTGCAATATGGCATGCGTCGACAGCTGTCAGTCCTCCTCCTATCACAGCAACGTGGCCATAAAGTTTTGGCAAACTTGTATCAGTATATCCAAGCTTCATAAGATGATATTTAATAATGAAATCGAGTGCATAATGTATTCCGCCCAAATTTTCACCTGGGATGCAAAGCCTATTGTTCTCCCACGCGCCAGTCGCTATTAACACTGCATCATAATCTCTAATTATTTCAGACAAGGGTATATCTTTTCCAACATTTTTGTTTGTGTAGAAGATTATACCTAAATCTTTAAGCTTTCTTATCGTCTCCCTAACTTTTTCCTTATTGATTCTGTATTCTGGCATTCCAAATAGAAGTAGTCCTCCTGGTTCAGGCATCTTTTCATAAACATGCACCCCATGTCCACTTCGAAAGAGTTCTATGGCGGCTGAAAGGCCGGCTGGTCCTCCTCCTATTATTGCGACCTTTTTGCCCGTTGGTGGTGCAATTCTTTCTGTATCGACTTTTAGTAGGAACTCCATCCGAAGGGAGGTGGCTAAAAACTGTTTATAAACTTTTTACATATTTTTTTAAAAAATTAAATTTATTATTACAAAATTTTTGATTTTAAACATACTATCAATTTTTAAAATATTTTATACAATATTTTGGAACATTTTTAGCTGTCTATGTAATATTAGAGTACAAATGATATACAAATTTTTGTCTACAGTAAATAAATACTGGTACTCTGTTGCCCTTTTGGAATGAACAAAGAATCTAAAATTAGGTGTCTCTTGATCGCGTTGGCTGGAGCAAGAGGCCCGGTTACGTTAGAATATATTTTATCGCGTAGTAAATTAGATAATCCTCAAGAATTTTTAAAAGTTTTGGAAGAAAGAGGTCTTGTCAAAAAAGTAATTTGTTCAGAATGGTCTCCATCTATGAATCCAAGATACCAGATTACCTCAATTGAGAAAGTTTATGAAATATTGGCTGGCAATTTGAGTATTGAAGATTTAGAGGGACGAGCTTAGATTTTACTAACTTTACCTAGTTGCTCGATTTTGGACCTTATTATACCTAGTGAAACTTTCTGCTGGTCTATTAGAATTGTCATTTTAGGGGAGAGGATCGTCAATTTTATTGAGCCAAAGCATTCTGGATACTTGCTCGTGTACGAGTCCTCCCATGTGAGATAATCTTCGATATCTTTATGGTTTTGGAATAGAAGTAGGTTATATCTTCCATTACTTATATGATATGCTAAGCTTATATGATTGTCAGCTAAAATTTCTTCAACAATTTTACTCTTGTAGCCTCTCACCTCTATCATGGATAACATTAGTAGAAAATTTGGTGGGACAAAAAAGTTTGGGAACCTACATAGTGGTTTCAAGATTACACCCCTTTCTTGAAGCCTTTGAATCCTCTTTAAAATTGTTCTTCTTGAAACATTAAGTTTCTTTGCAAGAAGGTTCTCGTTAATTCTTATACCTTCCCCCCTCAATAAGCATTTTAAAATTTCGATGTCAACTTCATCTACTTCGTGTCCATTAATTTCCATGTACCCTTTCTTCTTAAACTCTTCCTCGATCAATTTTATTCCAATGCTCGGTTCATACTTGAATATACCTTGGTTTGAAAAATAGTAGTTATGTGATGGAGCCCTCTTTCCCCTTTCAGGTATTTTGCCGCTTGCAACTATACCCTCCCTCCACACATGATAGTCCCATACACTTTTATGGAACTCAAATATAACCATGTTACTTTCTCCTTCCCTAATTCTGTATGCTGCAAAAATGTTCTTGTCCTCTTTAAGCCACTCGATGACTTTTTCATCATATGGTAGGTCTGCATAGGATATTACTAGTAGAGGTAGTTCATTAAATAGTGCCTTGAATGGTGCAACAGGACGGTCAACTATTCTTTTGGATAAAAGTGCGCTAACCCTCTCCCTTATTGTCCTCCTATGTTTTTTTAGTTGTCGTGAAAGGGATGCTATATTGATTTCAACACCGTAGCCTGAACAAATGTTTTCTAAAAGCATGAGGTCTAAGAGGTCGTCTGGAAGCAGTGACATCGTCCTATTTGCATTAAGAATCTTTTAAAACTTTTCTATTACATCTGCTTGTATATTGTCATGATTTTGTTATAATTTTTCCAGTTTCGTTGAAGAAATTTATTCCAATGTCTTTCTCTAAAATCTTATCCTTAAACTCTTTAGAAGCTAACGTTTCAATAAATTTTTGTATGTTCTCTTTACCCACATTCTCTTTTAGTAGTAGAAAATCGAAGACCTCCTCCTTTAAAGGAATAAATTCCAAGTCTAATGTGCGTGCCACAGACTTTATGGCAATTCCACAGTCAGCCTTACCCTCTTTAACCGCAACACCTACCTCCATGTGCGATCTAACCTCATTTCCATATCCTCTCAAATTTTTGACGACTTCCTCAAACCCTTCACCCCTTTTTGAAGCAATTTCCTTAAGCATATTATCTAATAGGAGTCTTGTTCCAGAACCCCTATTCCTATTAACAAACATTACATCCTTTCTTAGAAGGTCCTCAATTGAACGTATATTTTTAGGGTTCCCCCTTCTTGTAATAATTCCCTGCTCCCTCTTGTATCCTCTTATTATGGCTATCTTTTCTCCAATAAAACTATCTTCAAATAGAAAAATATTATAGTTTCCCGTTTTCTCATCATACAAGTGTATACCGGATATGTCAGCATAGTTTTCGAGCACAAGCTTTAATCCTTCCATAGAACCGACACTAATATATTCGACAAAAAAGTTTTTGTAACGTTCTTCAGCCTGCTCTACAAGTGTCTCAAGGGCTGGGCAATGGCTACCATATATTTTCAAGCTAGCCTCTAACAGTTTACTATTTCCTATACTCTTAAGTCTCTTTTCCGCAAGAAGATATTTTTGCAAGAGGACTTCTGCTTCAATGGTAAGCTTTGCACCTCCTCCACCAACTCCTCCAAGTGCACGTTCAACAAGCCTGCATTTGAAGGCCTTTTCAAGTGCATCTATTCTTTTCCAAGCAAGCCTATAATCTTCTCCAACATTTCTTGCTGCCATATAAATGGACCCAAACATTTTGATCGCCTTAAACAATTTTGCATCCTTTTCACTGAATTCTCCAAATTCACCCAAATTTATAGTAAGGTCTACTTTAGCGTTTAAGGCTTTAACAAAATTCATTCTCTTCACGATTTCGTTCAAAGAGTCAACTCTCCTCCCAAAAAATTTGCTACCAACTCATTTTTTGTGCGTGTAAAAAAATCTTGCACACTACCCTCTTCCACTATTTTCCCATCTAAAAGGAGTCCAACTTTGTCCGCTAACCTTTTTGCTTCAAGCATGTCATGTGTAGTAAAAATTACTATGGCCTTATTTTTTATACAATAATCTTTAACCATTCTTTCTATTGCATATTTATTTGCTGGATCAAGATTTGCTGTTGGTTCGTCTAAAAATAGTACTTTGGGCTCTAAAGCCAAAGCTCTAGCAAGACAGAGTCTCTGGGCTTCACCACCAGACAATGTATAAGCATGCTTATTCCTGTAATCGTATAAGTTGACTTCATTCAAAACTCTTTTTACCCTATCCTCGATCTCTGACCTGCTTAATCCCCTTATACGTAAACCTATCGAAATATTATCGTAAACGCTCGCATTATATAATATTGGATGTTGGAAGACCATTGCCATCCTCCTAATATACTGTATTCTTTTAGCATGGTCTAGACCAAGCAACTCTACTCCATCAAAGTAGATTTTTCCACTATCAGGAACTTCAAGCATGTCCGCTATTTTAAGCAATGTTGTCTTTCCAGACCCATTTGGTCCTATCAAACAATATAGCTGGCCCTCCAAGGCCTCGAGTGTCACCCCCTTGATCACCTTCTTCTCTCCAAAACTTTTCCAAACATCCTCCATCCTGAACAAGCCTAGTCACCGAATCTCATAACCTTGAACCTCTTACCCTTATCTGGTCTATATCTTGTCTGCAAATATGTCAGGAAAAGGTTTATTGTGAAAGATGTTATAAGCAATATCGTTCCCAAAACTATTGCTGTCTCAAATTCACCCATGCTAGTGTATAGGACGATGGCAGTGGTAAGGGTGCGGGTAAAATATCTTATGTTTCCTCCAACAATCATTATGGCACCAACCTCCGATACCGCCCTCCCAAAAGCCGCGATTATACTTGTCAATATACCCATTCTAGCCTCCTTAAACATTATTAGGATTAGCTGTCTCTTGGTAGCGCCTAGAGATAACGTCTGTTCCACAATCTTTTCAGAAACATCAGCTATTGCAGAATATGTTAGTCCAACTATTATTGGAACTGCCAAAACAAACTGTGCAAGTATCATTGCCGTTGGCGTATAGAGTAGAGACAGCGGCCCCAGCGGGCCCATGTTAGAAAGTAGCAGATATAGTATTAGTCCAACAACTACAGGTGGAAGGCCCATAAGCGTGTTAACCAATGTTAGGATAACCTGCTTTCCCCTAAAATCCTTGAGACCGAGCACAGTGCCTATAGGGAGGGCGAAGATTGAAGCAAGCAAAACCGCTGTGCAGGAAACCTGAAAGGATAGGAGCGTGATCCCTAATATTTCAGAATCTAAAAAAATTAGTGCAGACTTTTGGCTCAAGCCATCACCCCCTAATCTTGCTCATCCAATATTTTACCTGCTCATCCTCATATGGGTCGTTAAATCCCAGCCGTCCAATTTTTCCGAAGGCTGGGTTGAAGAGCCTGCATCCACCCTTACTATAGTTTCCTATAAGATTCTGTCCTTCTTCTGAAACCAGAAACATCACGTACCTTTCAGCAACATCATATTTCACGTTTGGAAACTTTTGAGGATTAACCAAAATAGCCCTGTAAAGGTTTACAAGCCTCAAGTCTCCTTCGAAAAGTATCTTAATCGAGAGAACTTTACTCATTGAAAGGAATGTGGACCTGTCGGATAAAGTGTAAGCCTGCTTCTCGTTAGCCATCATAAGCGTCTGCCCCATACCCTGCCCACTTTCTATGTACCAGACTTTTCCGGTAGCATTCAATCCCGCCGCCTTCCATATCTCTACCTCCTTCAAATTTGTTCCAGACCTGTCACCCCTCGAAACGAAGACGCATTTCCCAGATTCTCCCGCCCCATATATTCTCTTGAATGCCTCAACTACATCCTTTGACGAATTCACTTGTGCAGGGTCGCCTTTTGGACCCAATATTATAAAATCGTTCCAGGCAAATGTTATACCATGAACACCGTAGCCTCCTTTTATAAACTGGTCTTCAAGTTGACGGTTGTGCACTATAATTAGGTCCGCATCACCTCTTTCACCGATGGCTATCGCCTGCCCCGTGCCCACTGCAACCCATGTCACGTTAACATCAGGATTTTTTTGCTCGAACTCGCCCTTTATAACATCAAGAAGGCCTGTGGCATCCACACTTGTCGTTGTCGCTATTCTTAATATCACCCTCCCTCCTATTTGGCTGCCGGTTGCCGTATTGGAAGATGATGTTGTTGAAATAATTGAAGATGTTGCTTCCATTCGAAGCGTCAGGCTTAACATTATTATTGTTGCAAGCAAGAGTATTGCTGCCAAAAAGGCTATAGTTACCCTTCCCAACCAATTACCACCGCTATGAATTTTGGTCATAACGGTATATAATTTTTGTGTTAGCCACAAAAATTGAATATATCCTCCCAGCAATCGAGTATACGGATGCGGATTATGTGCGAGGCTGATAGAACATAAAGCTCTGGTCCAGCACGGCCTAGAAATTGGTATAATAGATGCATAAAACTAACAAACCGAAAATCTTTTTTGACTTCAGCCGCAGAGAATGTCAAATCGCTCCACTACTTTTTTATACTACATGCACTACATCTGGTTGAGAGAAATGTCTGTTGGCGAAGTCAAATATACGGAATTAGACGCTGAAAAGATGGTGGAGGATCTAAAGAAGATTTTAGCTGAATCTTTCATCAAAGTTTTTGGCAAAAATCTGGTGTCAGTTGTCCTCTTCGGCTCCTACGCCAGAGGCGACTTCAATAAAGAAAGTGATATAGATGTGCTGGTGGTGCTAGAGGATACAGCCGACAGATACTCTTGTTTAAAGATGATCGACCATGTCGAGGAAATGCTTGAACCACATTTCAGCAAGTTTAGACAGAAAGGTTTCAAACCATACATATCACCCATATTATTGAATAGAGTGCAGGCCGAGTCCGTCAGACCCCTGTATCTCGACATAGTTTTCGACTACGAAATTTTATATGACAAAGACGACTTTATCAAAACAGTGTTTGACAGTCTAAGGAGAAAACTTGAAAAGTATGGTGCCGAAAGGAGGCTGGTCGGCAAAAAGTGGGTTGTTGTCCTCAAAAAAGACTTCAGGTATGGGGAGGTTATAGAATTTTGAACAACATAGATATGGCTAAAGCCTACTTAGATGAGGCTGAAAGAAGGCTTTTTGTCGCCGAACAGATGCTTAAGGAGAAGGCCTACGCTTACTGCATAAGGCAGTCCCAGGAAGCTGTAGAACTAATGCTGAAGGCGTCACTGAGAATCGTTGGTATAGAACCTCCTAAGTGGCATGATGTTGGACCAGTACTGATGGAGTTCGCTGAAAGATTTCCCTTATGGTTCAGGGAGCGAATACCTGAACTAGCGGCGACGTCAAGATGGCTCAGACGTGAAAGGGAACCATCAATGTACGGTGACGAGGAATTGGGTCTTCCACCCACAAAGCTTTACACGGAACCCTATGCCGCAAGAGCGCTGGAGGAAGCAAAAACAGTTCACTCGCTTGTAAATAGACTGTTAAATGAGGCAACAGGTGGCTGCACGTGAGCTATAACTGCTTCAGCAGTCTCCTGCTGTACTCTATTCCCGTACATTCGTGGAAAAGGCCTCAGCGAATGAGGCTGTTTCAAGTTTGAGAGGCATGTTAGTTGTTGGTAAGGGTCTTGTTATCTACAAGCATAATCTCGGCATATCCTATGCCTAGCGAGGAGTGAAGATTAAAGGAGAGGAAAAGCTGAAAGCACCTGACTTAAGTCTGAGAGAGCTTAAATTCTAAAACTGCTTAACAAATATACCGACAATATCGATATTCCACATATTAAAGTGAATATTTTGGTTACTTCAGCATAAATTGGTTGAACCTGTGAAAATATCATATTCCCCCATGGAGTTAAGGCTAGTAGCGCATAAAGGGTGCAAAAGGCTAACGCTATAGAAAATATCGCTATCCTTTCACTTTCCATGTGAACTAGAGGTTTCAAATTTAAATCAAATATTGTACGTTTCTCCAGCGGTCTAAGGGCAGCGATTATCGGCGGAATAACTAAAAGTATGAATGGCACCATTGTCACCTCCCAGAACATTGTTAAGCCGAATACGGTTAAAAGCAGTGCCTCATTCGATAGGCCAGCCCATCTTGGAACTACGAGCGTAAGCCAAAAGGCTACACCTGATGCTGCGATAAAGTTTCCCACAAGTGTTCCCACGACTGTGCCGACAACGAACCTCGCCCAAGACCGACATTTGTGCACGATAAAACCATATATTAGAAAGCCAACAAAGTTTCCAGGCAAGCCTGAAACGAGACTGCCAAGGGGGCCGAGGCCTGTTGGGAGCATAAAACTTCCTATCTGGGTTCCTAATGCTGCTCCAAAGGCTGCAATCCATGGGCTGGCTATCAATCCAAAAAGTGCTGGTATGACTACAGCTGGTCTAAAGTGGCCTACACCCCATGGTGTCGGAATGGTTGCGGTAAGAACTATTAGAGACGCATATAAGGTTGCACAAAGCGCCACTAAAACTATGGATTTAACATTGTTCCCTCCCATACTTCTCTTGTATAGAGCTTCTAAATTACGTTATATCAATATTGTCTATAGAAATCTTAAATAGGTATATAGAGATATTTAGAAAAGTGTATGATATACCGTAAAGTTCAGGAAGTTGGAAAGGGCACACTACTAGTATCTCTGCCAAAAGATTGGGTTAAAAAGTATGAAGTGAAAAAGGGTGACATTCTTGTGCTAGAAGTAGACCAGCTTGGTAACATAATACTTTCATTGGGGAAGAAAAAAGTTTCACAAAGCCTTTCTATAATAGACTGTAAACAAAAAGGCCTAAAGACGATTTTGGGTGAAGTAGTTGGAGCATACCTTTTGGGCTACGATCGGATAATAGTATCGAATCTGCCACAAATAAAATCAAGTGAAAGGGAAAGTGTTAGATCCTTCCTATCAAAGCTTGCAGGCCTAGAAATCGTAGACGAGGGCAAGGATTCTATTACAGCTGAATTTGTAACAGACATAACACTCCTGAACCCGAACAAGATTTTGGGTAGGATGAGCTTGCTAACAAAAACCATGTTCATCGACTCAATATCATCACTTATAAAATTTGACATGGAAACTATAGAAAATGTTATTAAATTAGATGATGAAGTTGACAGGCTTTACTTTCTCGTTGTAAGGCTTATGAGAAGCGCTATTCAAAGTCCGGAAATAATGAGAAAATTTAATCTTAGCGCAATAGAATGCCTTGACCACAGACTTTATGCAAGCCTAATTGAATCAATAGGCGACTACGCATGCATAATTGCAGCCAATATAAAGAATGGAATGCAGCCATTAGACGATAGGTTGGTAGAAGAATTCGCTGAAATTAAAAATTTTTTCGAAAGCATGTTCGAGATAGCTTATAGGGCCTACCAGACCAAGGATACAACCTTAAAAGAAAACATACTAACAGTATCAGATGATGTTGAAAGGAAAGTTGATTTAATAAGAACCCTAATAATAAGTAGGCCTTTAAACGAACTCTCAAAAATATTTTCCATCCTCTCAGCAATAAACTTCACAAGAAAAGCTTTGGTTGACATAACAGACCTTACAACACCATCAACAAAAACTATAGCATAAAAATAAAAGAGGAAGAATATTTAAGTTAAAACTCTTCCTCCTCCCCCTCTTCCTCCCATTCTTCCTCGAATTCTTCCTCCCAGCCTTCCTCTTCCCACTCCTCCTCGAATTCTTCCTCAAATTCTTCTTCCATAATCTTCGGGGACAGTCTTCAAAAAGGTGTCTTATAAAGATTATTTTCAACCAATAAATGTTTGCAGCTTTGTTTCCATTGAAAGTTTTTATCATCGGTCAAGAATCCAGTTTAAAATCTTCTTCGACAAATCCCTCCTACCTATCAATGAAGCTAAAATTCCCAAAGTGTATACAGCTAAAATTAAGACAAATGTGCCCATAGAAAATATTCTAACAGAAAAACTACTACTGGTACTAAATATGTATATGTTAACTAATATTCCACCACCTAATGTTATCAGAAGTAAAAGGGTTACCAACACCTTTTGATTTAAAAATATTCCCCTTAACTCCAAAAATGATATTATTGCATAAGAGCCTACAGTAATAGTGAACCAGAGAAAAACTGTATAGACTGGATCACCCTCAAAATATTTCACGATAGAATATAAAGCAAAGCCTAATGCTACCAAAATCTGTGAAAGAGGATAATATCTTCTTTTACCCTCCAACTTTCATCATATAAGAAATTGTAGATACAAGATTTTATAAATCTTGTGCCCGTCAAAATTGCATCACCGCATTTTTTTGACAAAAACTTTATCTTTATAACATGCTAAACTACCTCCGAGAACCATGACCTTACATGATAATTTAGTTTCGGAACTTGAAAACATTGTTGGAAAAGATTATGTTCTGACAAAAAGGGAGCAGATAGAACCATACTTGTACGATGAAACATTTGTTGCCACATCAATTAAGCCTTCAACAAACTGTATAGTGGTAAAACCCATTAATGCTGAACAGATTTCTAAGATAGTTAAGTTAGCGAACGAGAGAAAAATTCCAGTTTATCCTAGGGGAGGTGGTACTGGTGTTGTGGCTGCATCGGTTCCAACAAAAGACGGTATCATAATATCGCTGGAAAGGATGAAGAAGGTTGAAATTGACAGGGACAATATGATGGCAATCGTTGAACCGGGTGTAACCTTAGAAGAATTTGGAAAGATTGTAACCTCAGCAGGATTCATATTTCCACCGTATCCTGCAAACGAGCAAGCTTCTATGGGTGCGATAACAGTAAACAATTCTGGAGGAGCTAGAGCCGTCAAACACGGTGTTATGAGACACCATGTTAAAGGCTTAGAAGTTGTTTTGCCTACTGGTGAAATATTGAACCTTGGCGGGAAGCTGATAAAAGATAACGTAACCTCAAGCCTAATACAGTTGATTGTGGGAACCGGCGGAATACTTGGTATAGTTACCAAGACTACAGTAAAACTTCTGCCAAAACCAGAATATCAGCTTACACTCCTTGTACCATTTAACAATAGGCATGACGCCTTCAGTGCGGTAGCACCTATACTATCAAGTGGAATAGAACCTCTTTCTCTAGAATATGTGGAAAACAAGTGCATGGACATTTCTGCAAAAGATTTGGGTGAAACGTGGTACACCGACATTCCCGGGCCAGTTCTTCTGCTAATACAGTTGGCGGGAAAAAAAGATGTAGTCTTTAATGAGGCAGAAAAGGCCAGCGAATTCTGTATGGAGCACAATAGTCTGGAGCCTCGAATAGCAGAAGGAAGCGAAGAAAATAGGGTCTGGAAGATCAGGAAAAATGTGCTCGCAGCATTAAAACCTCTTTCATCAGACGTCTTAGATGTGACCGTTCCACCAGCGCAGATGGGCCAGCTTGCCGACGAATTGGACAAGATTGCGGCAAAATATGGTACTGAAATACCTGCCTACGGTCACGCAGGAGACGGCAACATCCATCCACATATCTTAAGAAAAGACCTTGAAAACTGCGAAAAGATAAGGAACGAAATATATGAGGCAACAGTAAGGCTTGGTGGCGTGATCACGGGTGAACATGGTATAGGGAAGGCGAGGGTGAAAGAATTCTACAAGTTCGCTGACCCAAAGGTCATAGAACTTCTTTCAGGAATTAAGAAGCTCTTTGACCCAAACAACATCCTTAACCCCACAACTGTCGTAGGATAAATTCCACAGCAAACCAACATTTTTTACCATAAAATCAACAAGTAGGCGTACAACTTTAGAATAAATTGTAGACAAATCCATATTTTCAATCTTCCACACCCTTTTTAGATGTAATCTTAATTTTGCAAAGGCTCGAATAACTCTCTGGACCGAATTGGTGGGGTGGTTTCGAGCCTTAAACATTAGGCATCTTCAATTCATGAAGCCGTTAACGGGCTGGCGACACGCATATTGCAGGTGCTCCTCGAGTAATAGTTGAATGAACGCTAGCACGAGTGTGCCCTAGAGCCTTGAAGGGACTGTGTGCAAGAATCTCCCGGCTTCAGCCATGGCGCATGTCATTTTCCCTTTTACCGAGGGGATAATATTTTACTGCAAGAAGGAAGGTGAATAAAGCCATCAGTATAACGAGAGCCATTCCCAATCTCATGTTCCAAATAACCTCATTAGACTGTACACCGCCCGACACATATCCGCTTAGTCCAAAGATGAATGCAGTACTAAGCCCTGTGAACGCGAGCGCGAACCTGTCTACGAAAGTGCGTGCACCATAATATATTCCCTCTCTCCTTAATCCCGTCTTCTTCTCGTCCTCGTCTATCACGTCAGGTATCAGAAGCTCTCTCGTCAACTGCACGCCTCCGTTTACAGCTCCAAAGAAGGCGGTTAAAATTAAACCATCAATTATAGATTTAGCGAAAAGTGTTAGCGTAAGAAGACTTGAAGCCATAAGCACGGTTGAAATCGCCAGCGTGACTCTTGAGCCGAGGTGGAGACAAATTTTTCTCCAAAGGGGATAAAATAGTACGGGAAAAACTATCAATGGAGCGCCGACGATTGTTATATCACTTACCTTTCCTCCGAGAAAGAGTGTTACTATGAAGGGTGTCATCGCCTCAAGTATGCTCCAAATCCAGCTTGTTGTCAATATGAGAAGGGCTGCCGTCAGAAACGACTTGTTCGAGAAGGTTAGGGTGAACGTTTGCTTGAGTGGCAGCGTGCCTTTGACGGCATATTCACCTTTCTCTCTGCTTCCGAAAAGCGATATGAGGAACGATCCTCCCCCCAGAAGGCCTATTGTTAGCCCAACATAAAGCCATCCCCAAAACTGTCCAAATTTTTCAGTAAACTGTGTTATAATCTGGGGTGCGAGAATGAACGTCACTATTACACCTAATGTAGCAAAAATCTGCCTATAAACTGCAACCTCGCTTCTGTCACTTAAACTGTCGTACATTTCTGGAAAGAGCGTATTCCATCCCACGTCAACTAAAGTGTAGACGAATTCGAAGGAGAAGACAATTAGTATAAAGTATCCGAATATGTGGAAGTTGAATCGATTGGAGATTGTGCTGCCTGCTAAAGGAGGCGACCAGATTAGGGTGAAAAGGAGGATCATAAGCGGTGAAAAGAAAAGTATGTAGGGTATCCTTCTACCCCACCTACTTTTTGTCCTATCCGAAATATATCCGGCTATTATGTCGTTAATGGAATTCCACACACCATACGCCGCCATGTACCCTATTCCAACCAAAACAGGGTCCAAAGAAACAACTTCAATATAGAAGTATGTTAGGTATGCGGCTACAATCGCAAATATAAGTGATTCTCCGAAAGCGCCTACGCTGTAAAACACCTTCCCCCTTTTCCCGCCAAATCTACCGATAAACGGCAAAAGTCTTCAACTCTACCTGTACCTTCCATATTTGTCGCGAACTTCTGAAATTTTGAGCAGATTTTCCTCGGGAGTGTTTGGGCTGAGCCCGCATCCTGGGCCTAGAGCGAAGCTGACGCACGCTTTACCCACTTCTATAGAACGTTTAACCATCGCTTCAACATCCTCTGGTGTTCCAGTAAATAGTGGCCCAAGATGGTCTATTCCAGCACATAATGGGATCTTGTCACCGAACCTTTCAACAGCCCTCTCAAGAGGATATGTTGAGCCCGGCGCATAAAACTGAAGCTCGTTAATAAGCTTAGGCCTACCGAACTTCTCGTATATGAAGTCAAGGTCAGGGTCCCAGCTGCACACGTGTGTGGTTATGGGAACATCCTTACCTATCCTCTCCCTAACCTTGTTCAAGTATTCGAGGTCAAGTTGAGCAAGCCATTCCCTCAGCTCAGGGTTTAAAAGGGACCTGTCGTATCCGCTGAAACCCATGCAAAAGTTTGTAAAGTTCACGGCTTCAACCATCTTGTACGCGACGTCAACAGTCCACTCCATTAGAGGCCCTCTAACCATTTTAGTAAGCGTGCTCATAAGGTCAGGGAATATCATAACATCCCTCATGACCTCGGTCATTCCAATCGTCAACGCTAATGTTGCCGCAGGCCCAAGAATACCTTGCCTTAAAAGAACCTTATTACCGATCTTTTCTGCCACAATCTTCCAAGCATCAAATAATGCTTTAGCCCTCCTACACTTTCTAGGATCAAACTCGCTCAAATTCTTTTCAATCTTTTCAACTTTCTCGAAAAACCTGTCGTAAACTCCTCGGTCAGGCCTATATCTCCAAGGAGGTATCTTTGCCTGAACAACATGATCAAGTATCTCAACCTCAGCACCTAATATCTCGTACATAACCCACTGGTCTGTGTTAACACCGGTAATATCCACCCTAAATTTTTCGGCAACACTAATATGTCCAAGAGCTATCGCCTTAGGATCGTAAATATATTCTTTTAAGCTTCCTGTGCCAGAATATTGCCATGCCAAGTAAACTGACTCCAACCATATTGGCATCTTGTCAGGCTTTTCACCCCGCAAATAAGTTAAAGCTCTCTCGAGGCCAGTCATTTCAACCATATTTTGAACGCACCTCCATAACAAGCCTGTTCGCAAGCTCTAGCGCAGTTTTAGGATCATGGCCCCAGCCGTCTAAACGATATTTTTCCGCAATATATCTGTTGCCCTGAACTCCTCCGACAATAACTTTAACCCTATCCCTTAACCCCTCCCTTTCTAAAAACTCCATAATTTTGCTAAGTTCAAATATTGCGTTAGTTAGAAACATTGAGATTCCGACCAAATGAGGCCTATATTCTATAATACCTTGTATAAAATTTTCTGCCATCAAATTTTCACCCAAATCTATAACCTCGAAACCGTCAGCCATATAGAGAACTTTAATGATATCCTTTCCAATGTAGTGCATCGACCCAAGTGTTCCCATAAGAATTCTACCCTTTTCTTTATGCTCAACCTTATCTTTTAGAATATCGTATCCCATAGTAAATGTTGCCATTATAGCAGAAAGTTGAGGTAAAGCGAACTCTTTACCATACTTTTCACAAGCGTCCATCATAGCCCTACGCAGTTGGTTCAAGATCTCTTCAGGTTCAACTCCTATAGAAAGGAGCCTTTTTATCTCGTTCTGGACTTCAAAAGGTTTGAATTCCATAGCAAGTTGATAAATTTTATCAACACTCATATTATCAACTGTAAAGTATATAAAAAGGATTTATTTAAATATTCTTGTAAAATTTTAAACCATATTTTCTAAAATTTTTGCATAAAATTAATTATTTTTGTGACAACAGCTTCTGGAACATACTTTCTAGCTCTCCTACTTAATTCTAAACCTATCCTCTTCCTCGCTTCCTCATCCTCTATCACGTAAGCTAGTTTCCTGTAAAGTTCTTCCTCATTGTACTCGTACAAGCATTCTTGATAATTTCCCGTAATTTCTGGATAGCTGCAGTGGTTTGGTAGTATGCAACAGTTTCCAGTATACATTGCCTCCACAGTAGCCACTCCAAAGGTTTCGTGTGTGGCTGTGGAAACTTGAATATGCGATTTCCATAACGTAGGATAATAGGGGTCTGCGCCTGGCTTTTCAATAAAAAATACTCTATCAGGATATTTTCTCCTAAAATCCTTTAGCACAGAATCAATTTGAATATCATCACATATGCTTCGTGTAAAAATTACTTGAATATCATACTTTTCCAGCAGTCTTTCCATAACCCTAACAAACATTATAGGATTCTTGCTGGAAATAAGATTGTGATTAAAAACAATCGTCAGTCTCTCAAACTTTTTATCAGTTTTAAAACTGTCTATAAGTTTTGAGTTAATGGGTAATCCAACAACCCTATACTTTTCAAATAGCCTGCTTGCAACATTCTCGTTAAACTTTCTTATCTCCTCATCCATAACCTTAACAGCATACTCTGAAACCTGAAATATCATGTCCATGACGTAAAGGTTAGCTAAATCTGTAATTTCCATGCCAGGATAGTTGATGAACCTGAAAACATCTGTTGGATTCCAGTGGCTTCCATGAGTGTAGCCGCATACCTTAACCCTACTTTTTAGATCAAATAACATTCTCCTTATCTCGCTTGGGAAATGGTGGAAGGCATGGAAAACGAAAACGTAGTCTACATTATCTTCTAATATTATGTCAATTAGTTTCTTATAGCCTTCATATATCCACCGGAGTTTAGAAACTGTTGGAGTTGACTCTTCAACATCAGGTATGACGTCAATAACCTCAACCCCCTTATTCCTCATTTCTTCTACAATCGCATCCGGTACTGTTGCACCATATCCTATCATGTCCGTTGCCATAGAATCTCCTTTCTTCAGAGTATAGCTTCTTAGAAATGCGACCTTCATGAACCATATTTTAAAATATGATATATTAAAGGTTTGCAAAAAGCTTTTATTGTCCCCAAAAGGAGATTACCCTATGGAAGAAGTTTATGTGAATTTTGTTAGTGAAGGTGAAAAGGTAGCTGGCGTTCTCCATGTGCCCGATAAAGTTCCGGCACCGACAATAGTATTCTGTCACGGTTTCACAGGAAACAGGATTGAAGCACATCGTCTCTTCGTTTACGCTGCAAGAGAGTTCTGTAAAAACGGTTTTACTGTGTTAAGGTTCGACTTCAGAGGATGTGGTGAAAGCGAAGGCTCCTATGACTCAATCACCATCTCAGATGAGGTTAAAGACTTAGGTAATGCATTAAACTTCCTCTACAACAGGAACGAGGTCCTTAAAGAGAAGGTGGGTGTTATCGGACTAAGTTTAGGTGGCGTGATATCAATATTGACTGCAGCAGAAGATGATAGAATAAAGGCCGTCTGCACGTGGAGTAGTCCAGGAGACTTGAGAGAAATGGAAGCGAGCATAAAAAGCATGTTTGGGGAAGTAAGCTTAAACAGGCTACTACTAAAATCATACATAGACCTGCCTTCAGGAGATAGGATAGGAAGAAAATTCATATTGGACGCATTAAAACATAATGTTCTGAAAAGTGTTTCAAAAATTTCTCCAAGGCCGATGCTTATAGTTCATGGGACAAAAGACACGATAGTGCCATTAGCTCATGCTGAAAAACTTTACGAAAACGCTCTGGACCCGAAGGAAAAATATTTCATAGAAGGCTCAGACCACACATTTAATAAGTGGGAGTGGCAGTGGCAGGCGATTAACCGTAGCCTAGAATTTTTCCAAAAAGTTTTCAAACAATGATCATGTTAAGTCACCGCAAACGCACATAGCCTCATTTACAATTTCATAAAGACTTCTAAACCCACTTTCTTTTAAAGATGAAACTTTGACGAGCCTCTGACGCCATGGCATCTGCGCTAAAGCCCTGCAGAGCAAAATAGCGGCACTCTTCTGGCCTCCAACACCCTCTTCAACAACCCTGTTTTCAAGATACTCACTATCAGAAATTAACATTTCTAGGTCGCTTCTAAGCTTCAAGTCAGCTTTGCTTATAACGAGAACCGTCGGCATATCAAGCCTAACCTTCGCAATATTAGCCTGCATCAGCAAGACAGTTAAAGAAACAGGTTCCCTAACAAGCTTGGCTTCAACAAGAAATACTCCAACATTCCTTCCACTCTTACCAATCTTGCTTATAAGAGATGTTGCTGAATTCCTATAAAGAAGTATTTCAAGCTGTCCTGGAGTGTCAAAAATTCTAAAATCAACATCATGATATTCTAAAATATCCTTGAACCAAACCTTAAACATTTTATCCATCTTATCCACACTAGAAAGTATAGCACCATTAGGTCCAAGACCCTCATCCATCATAAGCTTTCTAGCATCAACATACTTTTTAATATCAAATTCAGGCGTGTAGGGAAAATATTCTGCTGCAGGATCAAGATTACATATTATGGACTTCAAACCCTTCCTCCTAAGCCACCCGTTAAAGGCGTAAGCGAGTCTAGTTTTCCCACAGCCCGCATTCCCTAAAAAGAATAAGTTAAATACCATAAGTATCAGATGTAAGTTAAAGGCTAGGTTAATAAATAAAGATATCGCATAAGATTTCTACCCTGAGAATACGCGAATACAATACTTTAACGATTGTTCTCCAAAAATTAGGTCTCATCCCACATTATGGAATCCTTTTTCTAAAAAATTATTTTTTAGACGCTCATCTAATTTTTTAGGAAAAATGTTATAACTATATAAGTTTAAAAAACTGAGTCTTTCGGATGATAAGATGTCTGAGAAAACCTCGCGTATACAAGGATTTTATAAGCTACCTTTAGAGGAACGGTTAAAGATTGTTGCCGAATTCGCTGAACTAACGGAAGATGAAATCGCGCTCTTAAAAAAGGTTGGCAATCTTGAACTACCTATTGCGGAAAGAATGATAGAAAATGTTGTGGGAACAATGGCTTACCCATTCGCTATAGCAGTAAATTTTCTAATCAACGGTAAAGATAAGCTCATTCCCATGGTTATTGAAGAACCTTCTGTTGTCGCTGCAGCAAGTAACGCTGCTAAATGGGCTAGGGCAAAGGGAGGCATACTTACTTCAAGCACTGGCCCAACTATGATCGGCCAAATACAGTTAACCAATGTAAGAGATCCGTGGAATGTAAAGCTAAAGATTCTCGAACATAAAAGTGAGCTCATCAGAATTGCTAACGAGCAGGATCCTACACTAGTAAGCTTAGGCGGTGGTGCAAAGGATATTGAAGTAAGAGTTATAGACACTCCAAGGGGTCCAATGGTGATAACACACATCATTGTTGACGTAAGAGACGCGATGGGAGCGAATGCAGTTAATACCATGGCTGAAGCAATAGCACCATACATAGAAGACATTTCTGGAGGAAGAGTTTTGTTGAGAATAATATCTAATTTGGCTGACAGGCGGCTTGTCCGTGCAAGGACTATTATAGACAAGAATGAAATTGGCGGCGAAGATGTGGTTGACAGGATCGTTGACGCCTGGGCTTTCGCTTCAGCAGACCCGTATAGGGCTGCTACACACAATAAGGGTATAATGAACGGCATTATAGCTGTAGCCTTGGCGACGGCTCAAGATCACAGGGCTATCGAGGCCGGAGCCCACGCTTACGCCTCACGTTCTGGAAAATATTCTCCTTTAACCGTTTGGGAAAAGAATAGTGAAGGCGACCTTGTAGGCTCATTAGAAATGCCAATGGCAGTTGGTCTGGTTGGCGGCGCAGTTAAGACACATCCTATTGCTAGAATAGCTTTAAAGATTCTTGGAGTGAAGACAGCTGACGAGCTAGGAGAAATTATGGGTGCAGTTGGACTTATACAGAACTTGGCTGCACTAAAGGCTCTTGCAACAGAAGGTATACAGAGAGGGCACATGAAGCTTCATGCAAGAAATATTGCTATTATGGCTGGAGCTACACCAGACATCGTTGACTTAGCAGTTGAAAAGATGGTTCAAGAGGGTAAGGTTCGCTTTGACCGTGCTAAAGAAATAGTTGAAGAACTTAAGAGGATGAAATCTAAAGTTTAGATAATAATATTTGAGAACTCCACCCTAAAACTATTTATTTTACGCAAAAGATATTGTAGGTAAAGTGTAGGAAGGATGCTCGACCTAAATTTTGTAGTCGACCTTGACCCAAGCATAGTTAGAGACAATCTGATATTTGTTGCAGGTCTTCCTGGAATGGGTTTAACAGGAAAACAGGCTGCCGACTACTTGATTGAACAGTTTAATGCGGTAAAAGTCTGCTCAGTTAACGCACCATATCTTGCATCGCCAGTCATATCTTCACATGACGGCGTCGTCGAAGACCTCATGAATGAATTGTTTAAACTATATTATGCTGAAGCTGGAGGAAAACAGTTTCTGATATTCACTGGAATAACACAGCCCCCTTCCCCAGAATGGCAGCATCAGCTTTCCTACAAAATTATCGACACTATAAGAGTTTATAGGCCAAAAATTATTTACACTTTCGCTGCAACACCAATATATTCCTACAGATGGAATGTTAACGTATATGGGATAGCTACTAGAAGAGACCTTTTAGACGAGCTTAGAGTTCATGGTGTTATACCATTTAAGGGGGAGGGTGTAATATCTGGTGTAAACGGCCTACTTGTAGGCTATGGCAAACAGTTTGGTATAGATGGTGTAATACTTTTAGGCGAAACATACCTGACAACTGGAAGAGACTTTATAGCACCCCTTTCACTGCTTAAAGTCTTTTCTAAGGTTATAAATGTTGAAATAGATTTGAGGAAGATGGAGGACCTCGCACTATCATTTCATAAAAAATTCTATGAGTACGTTAAAGGGGAAGAGCGTGAAGGCAGCGACCAAGAAAACTTAGGCTACATATCATAATCCAACAACTATTCCATAAAATATGGCGCATTTCTTTATTTTTACTCATACAAAATTTACAGGGACTCTTATTGTAAAAGGTGAAAAATCTGTTAAAATGATTGGAAACTGGTTCACCAATAAAATCTTTTAAAATTTCTAAAGGTTAGAGCTCATTCAAACTTTTAATGTTTTCAATAAACAATTTAACCTTTTCATTATATAGCGAGGACTTCATCTCCTTTTCCTTTAGAAGCAGATGCGATTCGACCTTCTTGAATGTAAGAGCCTCCAGATCCTTTAAAACCTTAGAGTTACCATAACCTGAATACGAGACCGAAGCATAAGCGAGTTTCTTAAACTTTTCCCTAAAATTATGCAAGTAGGTTCGCATAGGCGGTGGAATAAATCCAGCCCAAACAGGAGAAACCACAATCACAATATCATAATCTGCAGGATCATATTTTGTAGGCTTAATTTCTGTCCTCTTTTTCATAACCGACTGCATGCCGCTCTTAAGGAACCCCAATACGCCCCTGCGATCCTCGAATTCCTCAATCTTTTCCATCTCACAATCGAGTTTTTCTTGCAAAATTTTAGCCAGCTTCTCATTCATGCCCGTTCTAGAATAATATACTATCAAAATTTTCATATGCTCTAAAAATTGATCCAAAGTTTATAAATATTTTTTTAAAAAATTATAAAAAGAAGGGATAGTGCCTTATCATAGTTTGGCTAGTCTTTAGGCTTCCTTGCTATTAAGCCTGTGAGGGGATGATCAGGGTTTAAGTCGGCTGTAACAATTTCATAAACGAATGGCGGATACTTTAAGCCAACCTTTTCCAGCCTTTCTATTGTAGTTTCAAGTTCCTCTAACTTCATTCCAACCCAAAGTTCGTCATCTTGTGCTTCTGCAATTCCTCTAGCGCCACCGCAGGGGATTGTGACCCATGGACTTTTACCTTTTTCTAAAGCGGCGACTATCTCACATGCTGCGTGCCCGTTGAATGCTGAAGAAATTTTCTTGCCAGTTGCGTCAAAAAATCCGACGCTCAAAAGGTATGTCTGTGTTGAATTAACGAACAATATTATTCCGTCCGGTTTTTGACCTACCTTGTCAAACCATTCTAATGTTCCAAAGATTGCTGCAGCATATTTTTTCAAAGGCACACTTTCTATGTTCTCGACCAGCTTATCGAATATTTTTGGATCGTATGCGAAACCTCTCACCCACCTTTCCTTAATGTCTTCTGGAGGAAGGCCTAGTCCTAGAACATAGCTTCCGACAACACATGAGTCAACATTTTCAAAAGTAACATATCTTGTTTTCCCGAATATTGAACAATACTTTAGTAGCTGACAGAGGGCTAAATTTTTTTCTAAGGGTGGTACGTTCAACTTTTTCACTTCGTCCAAGCTAGCATATAGCTTGAATGCTACAGGTTCTCCTTTCGGCTGTATAGTTTTCATAACTCTTTCTTTTAACTCTGATAGATTTGGCATAACAATCGGATATAATATGGGAAATACGATATATAAACATTGGGTTTTAAATAAATATATAGGTCCAGTCAGCCATATTATTTAGGTGAAAAGTTAAGATGGGTGTAAAAAAGTTATCGAGATATGAGATCGCTAAAATGATCGATTATGCTTCAGCATTAAATGCGAATGCTACAAAAGATGATGTGATAAAAAGTTGTAGGGATGCAATAGAAAACGGTTTTAACGCGGTCTCAGTAACACCATGCTATGTTCCCTTGGCTGTTGAACAACTTAAGGGAACTGATGTAAAAGTTTTGGCGGCAATAGGATTCCCATGGGGCTCTACAACCACAGAAACTAAAGTTTTTGAGACAAAACAGGCTATAAAAAATGGTGCAAAGGAAATTGACATGGTAATAAACATAGGATTACTAAAATCAGGCGACTATGAGGCTGTTAAAAAGGATATTGAGGCGGTTGTCAAGGCAGCTAAGGAGGAAAGCAAAGACATTATCGTTAAGGTAATTATAGAAACAGGATATTTAACTGACGAGGAAAAAATTATGGCAGCCAAACTTTCAAGAGATGCTGGAGCAGACTACGTTAAAACATGCACAGGAGCTGGCCCAGGCTTCGCAACAATACATGACATAAAATTATTGTATGATACTGTAGGAAAAGATATAAAGGTCAAGGCTTCTGGCTCAGTAAACTATCTTGAAGACTTGCTAAAACTTTATGAGGCTGGTGCAACAAGATTTGGTTCAAGGTCGCAAGCATTAATCAACGCTTTAAAGAAGCTCAAATAAACTCGCTTCAGTTTAAGTTCCTTCATCTTCTTTTTTGTTTCTTCATCAACTCTAACTGTAATAGCAATTATGCATGTAATACATATTTAATTTGTATGTAATTTAGCAAAACTATTCTTTACTAAAGCTTTTAAGGAACCATATAAAATTAGTTTGTTGTTGGAGTTAGAAAAAGTTCTAGAATACTATTCAAGGGATTTGGTAATCGAAGAAATTTTAGAATATTGTAAAAATAGGTGGGTTGCACTAGAAATCAAGTCAAGCAAAGAAAGAATATTCTTCAGATATCAGTGGAGAAATGGTCCACCACTATCGTTTACTACAAAAGATTCTCTTAAAAATTATGTCAAAAAATATGCTAAACTTACTCCAAGGACATTCTATGCTTCAGTAAACGTTTACAGAAACTTAAGTAGAAAGGAGGATGTAGAGCAGTTAGACAATATTATCAAAGCTACACCAATATGGGACGTTGACGGTTCACTATCAAACATAAAATTAACGCTCTCCGCAGCTGAAATAATTGTTAATGAACTTGAAAGATACGGTTTAAGCAGGTCAATTTATCTAAAGTGGTCTGGTAGAGGATTACACATACATGTCAACGAAAATGCTTTTTCAGAAGACCTTCTAAAAGAATATCATCCACTTGACATCGCATACTCTACAGTAGAATACATATTAAAGAGGACATGGGACAAGATTGCAGCCCTAGCAAAAGATGTGACATCGTTAGAGCGGCCCTTTAAAGTTGAAAACAAGATAGACATACAGAGAGTTTTCACAACACCACTCTCACTTCATAGGGAACTGGATTTGGTTGCAGTATGCTTTAAACCTGACTCCATCAAAGACTTTGACATATCATGGGCTAACCCAGAGTCTCCAAAACATGACAGCAGATGGAAAAACTATGTAGAAGGGGAAGGAGACCAGCTTGCTAGGACAGCTATAGCAGAAGGAGGAGGATACTTTCAAAAATATAGGGAAAAGGCTGTAGAGGAGACAGTAAAGCCAGCGGCCATAGAAACCGTAAAGGAGCCGGCTGCACTTGAAAAGATTGGACGCTTTCAAGTTATGGCACTATTGCAGGCGGCAAGATACTATATTTTAAAAGGCGACCTTGAAAGAGCCAAATCTTTCGGATTGAATAGGGCAATATTCTACGCCTGGGCTAAGCATACAAAACCAGCTTTTACGCGACGGAAGGCCGCTCCAGTAGCAGAGCAAGTTCTAAGGGAAGCTTTAAAGTTCGAGAAGGTTGGAGACGAAGAGGCTCCTGTCACAGAAGAAGGATGGTTTATGATAGGGGGAACTGTTCAGACCCCAAGGGACTTCGATCGACAAATAGTGCAGAAGATAGAAGCTGTAGTGCCATTTGATGTCGCTTGGAGCACAGCCCTAAAATACTTGAGCAGTTTTCCGAAAAGTGTTGTAGAAAGCCAAAAGGAATTCTTCGAAAAGGTCTACAAGCCTGTAAGAGACACTTTCTTGAACCTAGTACGAGGAAAGAGTGGAAATCAACTTTATGGAAGATTAGGTTAGCCTAGTTTGAATAAAAGGTTTCGTAAAAATTTTGTCCCAAATTTCTGTTTTATAGGCACATGAGTTTTACGAAATGCTTTTATTAGGTTGCCTCACTTACCCATTTGAATGCCGAATTGGAGAAACACTATTTTAATCAAATTGATATAGTAAAGTTTCTGGAGGAAGTTGGTGTAGTAGATGCTAATATTATATTGAAGAGTATAGAGCATTTTACTGAAGAGGAGGTTGCAAAGAGAGATCAGGTCATACTAAACTATTTCGGCGAAAAAGGTCTAAAAAGAATTGTTGAAGCAATAGTTAGTCGCATGCTTGCCCCACCCTTGTTAAAGGCTGACTCAAAAATACTTGACGTAGGCGCTGGCTCAGGCTACTTCACCATCAACGTAGCGAACCTTATACAACGGCATTCTCCGCAGGCATCCTTCTACGCCATGGACATAACACCGGCAATGTTGTCCACTATAGTAAGGAAGACAACAAAAATCACACCCTTTTTAGGGGTCGCTGAAAACGTTAAAGATAGTATAAAGTTTGCGAGAAAATATGTTGAAGTCCCAGACAAGTTTGACGTAATATTCTCGACTCTAACATTACACCATTGTCCGGATGTGGAAAGGGTATTTAGAAGCCTTAAAGGCGTTCTGGAGAAAGATGGTAAGGTTATCATCGTAGACCTGTGCGAACATCCCTTCAAGGAATTCATGGATGAAATGGGTGATGTACATTTAGGCTTCAACCCACATTCAATCGAAGAAATGGCGAAACGTTTGTTCAAAGAAGTTTACGTTGAAAGGATGCCGGGAATAAGTTGCACGTGCTCCGGTAGGTCAGCTGACCTGTTTATAGCCTACTTAATAGTGTAGCATCTTAAGGATTTTCTTTAATGGAAACCTTTTTACGTAACGTTTAAATAGATGATATAACAATGTTATAGTCATGTCTGTGGGACAAGAATTGCACATAGTCCTCGTATCAAATGAACCCGAACGCGTATATCCAGCACTCACACTAATCCTTGCAGCACGTGCACTAAACGTTAAAGCATACCTTTACTGTACAATGAAGGGTTTAGATGTCGTGCATAAAGAAAACATGGACAAGATCGTTTTAGAAGGCATGCCTCCAGTGAAAAAGTACCTTGAAGACGCCTTACAGTTAGGTGCTTCAGTAAGCGCATGCGCGCCATCATTGGACATGCTAAGAAAAATGGGTATAAGCGAGCAAACTCTCTATCCAGGCGTAAAGATGGAGGATGCAATAGCATTCGTTAATAATGCGTTGAATGCGGCAAAAAGTGGAGGCATTATCCTATTCGTGTAAGTCTTGAGAACGTAACCCTTTTAATGGTAATATGTGTTAAATTCGGCGTTCAAGATGTCTCCTAGAGAAAGGATACTATGCATGTTGGACGGAGGTAAACCGGATAATGTTCCCTTCGCACACTGTGACAGGCATCTTCCAAGAGGTGAAATGGAGCGTGTTGCAAGGAACATGGGCATGGGCCTACTCTGTTACAGGCCATGTTACATAGAATATGTCCAAGATGTTGAGTTGACTGTTAAATATGAGGGTGAATATATTGTTAGAAGGTATGATACTCCAGTAGGAAGTGTTTTTGAAAGGCTTAGGGTGGGTGTAGGATATGGGCAAGCCTGTTTCGGAAGAGACTGGAAAGGCATGCAGCCTATAAGAACAAGTTTTATGGTAAAAGGTTTAGAAGACTATAGGGTTCTAAAGTTTATAGCTGAAAACCTACACTTTAAACCATACTACTATCCCCTAGAAGATCAAGATAGACGTTTAGGAGAAGACGGTATCGTAATATCCACATTACCATATGAGCCAATGCAAAGGCTTTTGATAGAATGGGTTGGCCACAGACTTTACGTAGACATGCTGAAGAACAAGGATGTTGTAGAAGAAATATTTTGCATCCTAGAAGAAAGGTATGAAAAGGAGCTTTTCCCTATAGCTGCAAACTCTCCATCAAAAGTAATATTGTATGGAGGAAACATTGACAGCCTAATCGTGAACCCGAAAATGTTCGAAAAATACTATCTTCCAACATACGAGAAGCTGGCGGGCATGTTGCACACTAAAGGAAAACTTTTGGACGTGCACATGGACGGAAAGCTTAAGGCCCTATCAAACCATATCTCAATCTCTAAGGTTGACATCATAGAAGCCTTCACACCACCGCCAACAGGCGACCTACCATTAGATGAGGCGCTAGAACTCTGGAATGACAAAATCATATGGATAAACTTTCCATCAGCGATCTCAACAGCTCTAGGCCCAAACCAGCATAATGTGAAAAAATTTCTAATAGAACTTTTGGAAAAGTCGATTCCCTACTCGAACAGGATAATGATTATAGCTTCAACAGAAAACTTTCTACCAGAAGAAAACCTCATCGCAATGGCCGAAGTCATGGAGAAAATAAGGTGTCCAATAGAAAGGGAGACAATAGAATGCATACGCGAAAAATTGTTTTCTACAGCCTCTAACATGTAAATCTTATATAGTTGTAAGCAAAGTATTATACTTATGTTACAACAATTTGTTGACAGGGTTAGGGAGCTCGACTTCCTCGAAAAAAAGTACATAGAAAATTCAGCTCAGCTGATAATCATATACGGGAGAAGGCGGGTGGGTAAAACAGAATTGATTAAAAGGTTCCTGCAGGGAAAGAAAAGTATATACTTTTTGTGCAGCAGGGACAGTGTAGCTGAAAATGTGAAGGAGCTTAAAAGAAAGTTTAGCGAGTTCACTAAAAAGGAATACTTTCTAAGACTGAATGCGGTTTCATTCTTTGAACTGTTCAAATATTTTCTTGACGAAGTCGATGGTGAAAAGGTTGTTATAGCCTTCGACGAGTTCCCCTACCTTATCGAGCTGGATAAGGGTGTAGTTTCAACATTCCAAAAAATATGGGATGAGCTGCTGAAGGATAAGAAGGTGTTCATGATACTATGTGGGTCAAGTGTAGGAATGATGGAAACTGATGTTCTAGGCTACAAAAGCCCATTATATGGTAGGAGGACTGGAGAATGGAAGGTTGAACCGTTTAAACTAAAGGATATGCTACCCCTTTTTAGAAACCTTTCCTTAGACCAGATTATCCAAATTTGGGCCATATTCGGATCAACCCCCTTCTACCTGAATCAGGTTGACGAAAGCCTCACATTAGAAGAAAACGTGAAGAAAAAAATCCTGAGCAAGGGCGAAATCCTGTACAGTGAGCCTATGATGCTTTTAAGGGAGGAGTTTAGGGAGCCGAGAACCTACACGCTAATTTTAAAGTACCTTTCCCTAGGATACAACACCCTAGGCGAACTTTCTTCAGCCACTGGAATAGATAAAGGTAACCTTTCCAAATACATTTCAGAGCTTGAGGAAACCAGGCTAATAGAATACATTCTACCACTAGGCCAGAGGAAAAGAGGAATATATGTTATCAGCGAACCCTACTTCAACTTCTGGTTCAGGTTCGTCTACCCAAACCTTTCAGACCTAGAAACGGGAATGGTTAATGAAGTGTACTCGAGGATTTCGTCTCAACTGAACCCCTACTTTGGCCAAATGTTCGAAAGACTGGTCATTGAAATGTTAAAAGCTAAAGAAATACACCTTCCAATCCCATTCACGGAAGTTAGAAAATGGTGGTATAAGGATAAGGAAATAGATGTTATAGCATTAAACCATGAAAGTAAGCAAGCCGTCTTCGCAGAATGCAAGTGGCAGGACAATGTTGACGCAGGTAAGGTTGTAGAAGAACTTAAAGAAAAGTCTAAGTTTGTAAAATGGAACAATGTGGAGAGAAAAGAGTATTTCGCAGTCTTCGCAAAAAGCTTTAAAGTTAAAATTGAAGAACCAAACGTGATACTATTCGATCTAAAAATTTTAGAAAAAGCTTTAAAACAGCCCTAACGTTCCAAATTAACGTACATTCAAATTCAAAGAATAATTAAAGGACAAAAGGATAGCGTCAAAAATAGTCTTCCAGAAAAATTATCTTAATATCAAAGGGATTTCCTGCAATTTCCTCTATAAGCTCTGGGAATGTTAATTCGCTAATATTACAGTATACTTTCTCAGATTTTATTGCATCCTTTAATTTTTCACCCCTTTTCTGTACATTACACTAGTTCTAATAAGGTGCTATTATCGAAGACCAAACTTCCTGAAAGCTCTTTCTTCATCTTTTCTCCTCTCCTCTTTTAACTCCTTATAAGCTTCTCCAAATCCTTCTATAGGTTCGCATGCCTTGTCTAATAAATCTGGTTTTTTAACACCTTTATTAATCAGGTATCTTATTACCTCGTTTAAATCAACCCTTCTTCCCCATCTTGTTTGGAGCTCTGAAGCTATCCTAAGAAGTGCTTCCTTAACGTCCTTTGTAACTGATATAGTGCTCATATTTGCCGTAATTTAATGCAAGGATCATATTAAGGTTTTCTATTAAAATCTTTTACAGTTGGAGATGGTTAGCCAAAGCCTTCAGCCTCTTCAAGTTTCTCCTTGTGCATAATTTTTTGCTCAACCACCTTTATAAATTTATTAATTTTTCACTGTATTCATTAAAGCTTATATAACAGTGTTATAAAACTTCTAGGTGTGAAGAAAAAGTTAGCTGTTATAGGAGGCGGCTATGGAGGGATTGAAGTCTTAAGACAACTACTATTAAGAGGTGTAAAAAATGTAGACGCCTCTCTATTCACGAATAAGCGTTGGTTTGAAAACACGATTGGAGGCCCTGAATTGATAAGTGGTAAGGTTAAGATAGACGAGTTAAAATATGACCTAAAAATACTTTCAAGTTTATGGAACTTTGAAATACATGTAGGAAATGTTGAAATGGTTGATTTAATTAACAAGTTTATCAGGTTTGATGGGAAAACATTTGATTACGATATAATAGTTTTAGCTTCTGGCTCCCAACCAAACTTCTATAATGTTATTGGGCACGAAAATGCTTTTACAGCATATTCTCTAGAAGATTTTACGAAAATTGGTGAAAGTGTTTCAGATTTAGCTAATGGTTCAAGAATTGTCGTTGTTGGTGCAGGATTTGTTGGTTTAGAAGTTGTAGGAGAACTTTTAGATGCGCTAAAATTTTATGGAAAAAATGCTAGTGTTTCAGTTGTCGAATTAGAGAACTCTATACTTCCATCCTATCCCAATGAAATGGCGAGAAGCATTGCATTCGACTACTTTTCTAAGAAAAATGTAAAGTTTGTTCTTGGGCAGAGTGTAAAACTTTTGCAGCATGATAAAGTTGTTTTTGTAAATAATAATAGTCTTGAATCAGATTTGACTATATGGGCTGCTGGCATAAAGTGTTCTAATCTATCATCGTATGTTAAGGGAGCAAAACTTTTTGGAGGCTTCATCAAAGTTGATGAGAAGCTTATGGTCGAAGGTTCAGAAAACGCTTTCTCCATAGGTGACATGGCTTTTGTGGAAATCGGTGGTAGAAGGGCTCAGAAGATGGCTGGTGAAGCTTTAGAGCAGGCCAAGACTGTAGCCAAAAATATATCTTCCATTTCTACAGGCGAAACTGCTACCTTTAGTCATGAAATAAAATTTCCCGTAGACTTTCCTCAAGCCCTCCTCTCTGTAGGTGATGAAAAGGCTATGCTAATATTTGGCCAAGATTATGCAAGCCTAGGTAATGTAGAATATTTTCTCAAAAAAAGGATAGACTTTGATGAGATAATGGAATGTTTTCCAAAACCATAAAATTATTACTTTAGCTCACATACATTGATCGCTTTTTATTAAACTAAAGGTTTTCAAAAATTTATGAAACTTAATTTTTATTACAATTAGGTTAGGCAGAGGAAAGTGTATAATAGGAATGTTTTTAGAAAGGAATGATTTTAGAATTTATTGACAAAAATATGGTCAAATTGTCCTATTTTCTGGAAATTCATGCAATTTGTTAGATCATAGAGTGATAGACAAGATGTCATGCGAAAATTTAGTGAGGTAATTAACTTAAGGGATGTTCTAGTTTACACTGCATTTATTCAGATTCAAGAGAATTTTACAATATATTAAATTGTTTTGTCAACCCACTAAGTGAAATGGTGTGCAATATCATGAGCTACATACAAGAAAGGGTTTAGAGTGTCCTCCGAAAATTTTATCTAACGACTATGATGTCAAGATTCGCTTTCTCCTAAATCTTAAAAAAATTGTCACTCATCTACTTTGACCTTTGCAAGATTTTATATTTGAGCTGGCTTGTAGACTGTAGCGTTTTCCAGTGAAAGTCCTCTCCATCTTACCTTGTAGCCTAGGCTGGTTATTACTGTCACTGGATCTGGTAGGTTGTAGGCTTCAATTGTCTTCAGAACCTCCAAAAGAGGTTTTTCCTTGTCCAAAGCCTTTTCAAGCGTAAGCTTCACCCTTTCAAGCAATTCCTTTTCGATCAAAGTTTCACCTACAAGCATATGTGTTCCAATTCTTTCTGCAGCCTGACGTACAGCCTCCTCAATTAAGCCGTACTCTTTAGCAAGCTCCTTCAATGTCATCACCGGCTTCCTGGGCACTATAACGGCCTTTGAAGCCTGGCTCCTTAATTCAGCCTCAGCCAGCGGCCTAAGTATCCTAAGCACTTCCCCTACTGGAACCCTACCCCTATAGTATATCACGTGCACGTTAGGATTAGATGCTTCTAAATGTGCCAGCTTATCACATGCCAGCTCCTCGTCAACGGCCACTATAAATGGGGTGTTGACTTCAGCCAGCTTAGCCAGCTTACGTTTCATGTACTCCTGCGTCCAGAAGCCCACTATCTCCATGTAAACTTTAACCTCTCCAAGTTTGAATGTGAAGTCTGGAATCATTATTGACGCTCCAGCTTCAACAGGCTCAGATTCCCTCTGAAGCCTCCAAGGTGACCTGAGGTTTCTGAACTCTTCAGCGAACTCCTCTTCCACCATACTATCGTATCCTTCAACCTGTACTGTTTGTGGGAATAGCCAACCGTGCCTTGAGCTTTCGAGGACAAAGTTCAGCAGCCTGTTGGCTCTCAAAATTTTCGCTTCAACCCTCCATGGTCCACCCTTCATTATTTCTGGAACAACCTTCGCTAGGGCTGTACCGTATCGTCTTGTAAGTTTAAAAAGTGATGTCGGCCCGTCAACCTTCACTACAACTGTCCCGCTCCGTTTTGCGGCCGTATACATTAGCCCATGATACTTTATTGCCCTGAAGATCCTCTGCCAGTTCCCTGAAGCAGTGAACTCCATTTCAGTTGAATAGAACAGGAGTGTCTGTGTGAGGCTCAGGTTATACTGTTTCAGCAACTGCACTGCATCAAACTTTGGACAGGACTCCAGCACCTCCTCGGAGTCAAGGTCAGCGTAAATGGATGATTCAACCTGTTCTACTGAAACGTTTAGGTTTGACGCTACAGCCTCCAGAATACTACGCCTTTCCTCGGCTGACGTTGGAAAACCCCTTTTCGAGGCCTCAGAGAAAAGCATGTGCCTTATCTTAAGGGGGTTAACGGAAAGCCTTGGAGTGAATGTGCACTCGCGTTCCACGAGAGCGGCCAAGCCTCTCACGAACCTGTAGTCCCTGAACGCGTCCTCCAGCTCTAAAATCTTCTCCCTTATCATCTCACGTTTAAGACCCACTCCACTCTCGTACACTTGGATCACGGCTTCAGCAACTGAAACGTCAACCTCATCAAGTCTCGAATACTTTGGCCTAATATTGTCTCTCCAACGTTGGACCGCCAGAAGCTCGGCTGGAAGCATCACGTCTCCCACTCTTGAGCCTCATCTACCACGCTAGGCTTTCTCCTCCTTCTCCTACTCATTTCAGCCTCCTTAGTCTCTTTGGTGACAACCTCTATAAGTAGCGCGACCTTACCCTCCCTCTTCCTCAAAAGCCTTCCAAGCCTCTGGACCAGCTGGCGCGGGCTTCCTGTACCACTCAATATTATCCCCCTTTCAGCGTCAGGAACGTCGACACCCTCGTCAAGAACCTGGCTTGTCACTATAGCACGATACTCCCCTGACCTAAACCTTGAAAGTATAAGCTTCCTTTCATCCTCTGAAGTCTTATATGTTATCGCGGGTATAAGGAAGCGTCTGCTGACAGCGTAAACGAGGCTGTTATGGAGAGTAAATATTATTGTCTTCTCGTTTGAAGACTTCAACTGTTCTGCTAAAAAGTTCATCTTCGCCTCAGAGTTTAACGCTATCTTAAGCGCCCTGTTTCTCGCGAGCACAGCCTCCCTAGCCTCTCTGTCGAACGTTGAAAGCATTATCAGCCTCCTAAAATCCTCTTCACCCCTCATCGGCAGCCCTCTTTTCTCAAGGTAGCCCTTATATAGGCTCCAGAGCCTTTCATATTCAGTCTTCTCTTCAGGTGTGAGATCAACGAACACCCTCCTATGCTCATAGGGTGCCACATAGGATCCAGCAAGCTTTTCGTGAGAAGCTTCGTACACGACTCCACCTATAAGCCTTGGAGCATCCATGTGACGCATGTCAGCCCTATGCAGTGTGCTCGTCAAACCCATCCTATATGGTGAAACGAACATTTCAGCAGCCTGACTGTATCCTGGAGCGAAAATGTGGTGAACCTCGTCAGCTATGAGAAGGGTAAACCTGTTCCCAAGCTCTTCAGCGTGAATGTAGGCTGAATCGTAGGTTGAAACCGTAACCCACTTAACCTCACTCCTTCCACCTCCCACAACTCCAGCCTCCAAGCCAAGCTTCTCTCTCAAACGTTCAACCCACTGGTCCACTAAAGCCAGAGTCGGCACAAGAATAATCGTAGAACTCTTCAGAACCTCTATCGCCTTAAGGCCGATGAAGGTTTTACCTCCGGCCGTAGCAATACAAATTACGCCACGTCCACCATTCTCCATCCAGCGTTCGAAGGCTTCAGCCTGATAGGGGTAAAGTTTTACACTCCCAATTATAGGAAGTGCAGGAGGAGGACTTAAAACGTTGTCCTCAAACCCTATTCCACTACGTTCAAGGTAACTTACTATATCACGGTAGCAGTAGCCAGGAGCCCTATAAGCCCTTATCCTCGAATCCCATTGGCCATAAGGTGTTGGCACATCCCCCTCCAAGACCACAGTTCCACGCTGGTAGCTGAGCCTTACGAACAACCGGAAGTCCCTTGCAAACTCAAAACGTGCTGGCTTTTAAGCTTAAAGACTTAACAATCACTTGTAGGATAAGGCAAGCGTATGTGTGCTGAAATTAAATGTTGAAAACAAGGTACGATAATCTAAAAATGAGGTTAAAAAAATTTTTAGGCCATGAAGGCTACACTTTCCTCCTACCACGTCTCATCACTAGCACTGCTAAGACTACAGCCACCAAAACCAGAATAGGGACAAGAAACAATGTGATGTCAAAGGATGCTGGTGGAGACGTTGATGTTGTAGTTGAAGATGTTGAGGTTGTAGTATATGATGGAGAAGTGTATGGTGTTGTAGTGGTCGTTGATGTTTTTGATGGCGATGTTGTTGGAGTGGTTGAAGGTGGAGAAGTTGTCGTAGATGTTGTGGAAGATGGGATTATCTGGTAGGCGCGGATAAGCTCCATAAGAGGGTACCTGTCAACCTGTCCTTCAGAAATAGTGTAAGGTGTATCTCCTACGCCATCACGGTTACTGTCTACACCTTTGTAGTTGTCCCAAAAGTTTCCAAGACAGCCACGATATCTTCTACCATCGTAAATGTAGTCTAGTGGCTGAGAATTCCATGTCGTGTTGGCCATCTGGATCGCAACATGTCGGCCGTTGTCCACAAAATTGTTCAAGTATATCGAGTTGCCTGGAGACAAGACTCTAATACCTGACTCTTGGCATCCAGTTATACTATTCAAGTAAATTGTAATATTGTGCGCATCTTCTATAAAAATTCCATCTTTAAGGCATGATGATATAATGTTACCACATATCGTCATATCGTAGTTGTTGTGCCTAAGACGTATTCCGTAGCCTTCCATTCCAATAATAAGGTTATCTTTAAAAAGTGCATCAGAAGCACGGTCCATCTGTATGCCATGAACCAAATTTTTTAAAGTGCTGTTTTCTATCGTTACTACCCTACAGCTTTCTAAAATGATCGCAGTATTAATGTTGGGCCCATTTATCACATTAGATTTAACAGTAACAATGTCCGAAGTGATCTTTATCCCGTAGGCTATACAATTTTTGTCGTTAGCTATCGTGAAACCTTGAAACACAATGTTTTTACAGACTGATAATTCTACAACATTAACCTCGTTTTCCTCTCTAGAATTGTATATTATAGTCTTCTTAGGACCGTGTTCAGACATTATAACCAGATCCCTCTTCTCTTCAACGACGATGTTTTCCCTATACACTCCATCTCTTACAATTATTGTCGTTCCAGGCACTGCATTGTTCACTGCATCCTGTATGGTTGGAAAGCTGTCGGGAACATAAACAGTCTTACCAGTTTGAGAGTGGACAGGGGCAAGTGAAACCATCATGGCTAAACAAAGAAGCAATAGCACCAAACGCTTTAACATAGTCTTGTCTCCTAAAAATTCATTTTTCGCACCTATAAATTTTTTCTAAAGCAAAGATGGACAAACTTTTTGTTTAATGAATATCTTTGCTCCTCAAGGATTTCTTGAATTTTTACCTGCAAGTTTTCAAGAAAAATTAGTTTTTTGGGTGGTGCTAACTGCCATACGGTTTATCTAGGTTAATTGCAGGCTATGCAATATGGTCAATGAGAAAATGGGGTGCCATGTTCGGCATAATATTAAGCGTAACCACAATGATTGTAGCGCCCTCAATTTACCCTTTTGGCATCATGGATTCATCCTTAGCAGTTATAGTTTTAGGACTTCTATTGTATATATGGTATGGTGGTGAAAGGTTATGAAAGAATTGAATTAATTTAAGTATATATTTCGAACTCAAAAAATTTCTATAATAAACTTATAAAGTCGTAAAACACTTATTATTTGATGAAAGCAAAATACATTAGTATAATGGTTTTAGCAGTCCTTCTAATCCTAATTTTTGCGAACATGTATTCAAAGAAAATGATTAATCAAGGAGAAACTTTAACAAGTACGGAAACCAGCAAATACACTTTACCTATTTCACAGAGAAGCTTCTATTTAGGCCTTACACCTACACCTAAAAACTGGCCTAACAGTTCCTTTAACGACATAGTTGCTGCATACGAGGAGACTGGAAAAATTGCTGAAGTTGCAATGGTCTGGGTTGAAAAACAGGGGATTGGAGAGTTTGAGCTTTTAAAGAAAAATAGAGTTGTTGAAGGAATTAGAGTTTACGGACTAAAACCTGTTATCACATTAAATTTTGCGAAAATAGAAATTGGCGCTTCAAGCATATCGTATGTTATTGATGCGCCCGAAGGGATTGTTGCAAATTTGTCCGATCAAGAGTTTAGAAATAGGTGGATAGAGGAGGCTAGGGATATCGCTCAAGAGTTTAAGCCAGAATATTTTTCTTTAGGAAACGAAATAAACGACTACTTCTATATTCATCCCGAAGACTTGAACCCCTACCTAAGCCTATTTGATGAGGCAAAAAAGGAGATAAAGACTGTTTCCCCTAACACTAAAGTCTTTGTCGTATTCTCATACAATCATTTGATCGAAAATGGGCAATGGAATCTCATACAAGAGTTTGACGCTCGTGTGGACGTGATAGGACTAACATCATATCCATGGAAACAGTATAGGGTTCCAGAAGATATGCCAGCAGACTACTATGCGAAGATAAAACAGTATGCTACAAAGCCAATTGTTTTCACTGAAATAGGATGGATTTCTTCTCCGCCGGCAACAGAAAAACAGCAATCGGAATTCTTGATAAAATTCCTTGAGCACACAAGAAGCCTTAAAGTTGAGATGGTTAACTGGCTCTTTCTACATGAAATAGAGGTCACGGGCTTTATTGGAAAGGTTACAAGCGTAGAAGTGGGGACAATTGCCTTGAAGAAAAGCGATGGAACAGAAAAGGAAATTTATAGCCTTTGGCTGGACTTAAAGAAATTGCCGAAGACCAGCTAATAATGTTCCTTCACACCCTTTAATGACACCTTGCAGGCAACAACAATAATGATTGTCTCTATAATTTCACTACTATTATTAATGTTTTTTACACTTAATTTATGCCATCTAAAAGATACATTTTAATATGTAAAGGACACAGATTTGATGCCATGCCCACAGTTAAAAATATGGTAGTAGATTGGCTGGGTGATGTAAAATTTGTTGGTAGAAATGAGAAGGGTCTTAAAGTAAATTTCGAAATAGCGCTTGAAGGTGTAGAATCTACTGAGCTTTCGCCCATGGAAACTTTACTAGCCAGCTTAGGTGCTTGCAGCAGCTACTATATTATTACAATTCTAAAAAAGCAAAGACAGGATATTAAGGGGCTTTCTGTCGAATTAACTGGGTTAAGGAGAGATGAACCGCCAAGAATATATACAGAAATTCACATGAAATATATAGTTAAAGGTTCTGGATTAAACAGGAATTTTGTTGAAAATGCAGTAAAAATTTCTAATGAAAAATATTGTTCTGTAGGTGGAATGCTAAGTAAAGCTGCAAAAATAGTATACTCATATGAAATAGTGGAAGCATGATTAAACATGGTTTAGAGCCTCAATCGAATGCTCAACATAATACGCTCTAACATTACATCAACAAAAAATAAAGAATAAAAAAGGGGAATCAATAGAGTTTGTACATTAGAATATTCTCTTTATTTGCGGAATTCTATCGAAATCCTTATCGTTCGAGTATATTTCATTTATACCAATTCTTTTCATCTGCGCAACTATCAATATATCATCCCACATAGTCCACGACAGATTGTATCGTCGCTGTATGTTTCTCGCTTCTTCAAAGTCCAGTATGCTAGTTTCAACCTTCTGCAGGGACACTAGTCCCTTCAAAAAAGATAAGAATAATGGTATCACGTTTTCCTGCTTCTTCCATTTAAGATAACTGCATACTTGTGCTATAACAAGCGTAGACGTAAATGATTCCTCACCACCCTCTATCCTCTCAATAATCTTCTTAGCCCTTTCACCATAAACTTGATCTGCAGCCAAATGGTATACAAAAATGTTCGAATCCACAAAAGGCACCTACTTTTCACTCCCCAAAGACTCCTCTATCTCCTCTATCTCAACCCTCTCTATCCTTGCAACTCCCCACAACTCCCTCGACGAAGGCCCCTTTGGTTTTAAGAGTATACCTTTACCTATAACCTCAACTACTAAAGTGTCCCCCTCTCTAAGACCAAGTAACTCTCTCAACTTTAGAGGAAGCGTTATCCTCCCCTTATCGCCAATTTTTACTTCCATTTTTTATTCCCATAAAATAGAGGGAAGAATATTCCTTATAAGTTTTACGTTAAAAGGTGGACCATAAAAATCGTTAACCAACAAGTTCACTTAGCTGGCTTCAACAGTTTTTTTACTGCCCTAAATAGTATAGGATCAGAAATGGTGTAATTGTTGTTTATTTTTGCTATAATGCTCATATCTACTAGATTTCTTAGTATGTTTGCTAATGCAGTATCCGGAACCCGACCAAGCCTCGCCTCCAAAGCTCTCCTAATTTCGCTCCAAGAACATTCCTCTGTTATAGCGATCGTTTTAAGTACTTCAATATACCTATCCTTAGCCACACCCCTAGTTTCGAGAAAATGTTGTATTTCTGTGAACGCCAAATTTACAGCCTTATCAAGTACCAAATCTAATGACTTCATTCCCCTTACATAATTGTATCCAAAATGTGTAAGCCATCCTATGATCCCATCAAAGGCTTCAACAGCCTTATGAACTAGCTCTTCGCTCACGATCACACCTTCTTGCTTGAAACCTATCTTTAGGAATTCTACAGACTTATCTTTGGTTAAAGGCTTAAGCTCAACGCTTCTATAAGGTCGTCCATAAAGAGGTGCTTCAGGATCTTCCATCTTAAGGAACCTTTCTAATAGTCCAACTTGGGAGCCTGAAACGACAATTCTTATGTTCAAGTTGTCTAAAGCATATGCTAGAAAATAATCAAGCCTAAATCTTAGTCTCCTTAACTCTTGAGCTTCATCTAAAACGATAACTGTATCTTTCAAGCTTTCCAGAAACTTAATCAACGTTTCAGGTCTTCTTATCCTAAACTTTATCAATCCTCCTATCTCAATGTGCTCAACGCCCCTTATTAATTCCCTGACCTTCTTATCCCTACTTATTTCTGCCTCAATTATGCTCAAAAAGTCATTGAATGAAGCGGCCGTCAGAGGAAGCAGTCTACAATCTATAAACAGGTGATCAACTTTTGCAAGATTCAAACCTGTATGAATTAATGAAGTCTTTCCATACCTCCTCAATCCCTTTACAACTATAAGCCTAAACTTATCCAGCGAATTGACGAAGGTATATAATTCTTCCTCCATGTTAAAGAAGTCTTCCTTCTTCTTTTTAGGTTCCAAAGTAAAGTAAACCAACTAACCCCCCTTAGTAACTAACCCCCCTTAGTAATAAGCTTTTGATTTCGTCAACATAATATGGTAGCTAAATTTTTTTCCAGAACCACTATGCGCACACCCTCAACACTCCTCTTCGAAGTCAAAGTAACCATTACTAATTCGTAAAGCGTTGCTACTAAAATAGTAACGCTTACCACTAAGGCTATTAAGAGAATGTTCTGGTTACGCATATCAAAAAATTGC
>Ga0272449_1000605_pt1 | contig 41705 bp, 38 predicted proteins | sample YNPCB0241_FD_198679 | JGI IMG/M metagenome (GOLD analysis project Ga0272449, IMG submission 198679) | Hot spring sediment microbial communities from Yellowstone National Park, WY, United States - YNP-CB-024-1 | ecosystem: Environmental > Aquatic > Thermal springs > Hot (42-90C) > Sediment...
TGCCCCGCATCAGGGCAGGCACATAGGCCTGCCCCTACATCGTTCGGGGGTGACAGGCAGGAAACGGCTCTCTATAACCATGAGCGATTGGCATACGACGTCCTGAACCAAAAGCTTTAGTCGTCACTTTAAGCACAGGGGGAGCCTGTCGTCGCTTATATTCATTCTTCACGACCATGCGAATTACCTGTTCCACAACCGTGCGATCAAACCCTCGGCTTACAATATCCTCAAAGGACATATTCTCGCTTATGTAGAGTTCCAGAATTGAGTCCAAAACGTCGTAGGGCGGTAAAGTATCTTGATCTCGCTGGTTTGGTCTCAATTCAGCCGACGGTGGTTTTTCGATAATGCGCTGAGGTATCCAGTTGTATCTTTCATTAAGTCGATTGGCTATCTTATAGACGAGCGTCTTTGGTACATCGCCTATAACAGCAAGTCCTCCGTTCATATCCCCGTAAAGAGTGCAGTAACCAACGGCAAGTTCGGATTTGTTACCGGTTGAAAGAAGAAGTAAACCGAATTTGTTTGAGATCGCCATAAGAACGAGCCCTCTAAGCCGTGCCTGTATGTTTTCCTCTGTCACATCGGGCGCAAGTCCCCTAAACAAATCGGAAAGAGCATCACAGGTAGATTGAAACATGCTAACTATAGGAACAACATGAAACCTAATGCCTAGTCGCCTTGATACTTCCTTAGCATCTTCAAGGCTTTCCCGTGAACTGTAGGGGCCGGGCATGGCAATACCCCATACTCGATCTGCTCCGAGACTCAGGGTGGCAAGAGCCGCCGTTACGGCGGAATCTATACCTCCGCTAAGCCCTATCACCACTCCTGGAAAGCCGCATTTATACACGTAATCCCTTATGCCAAGAACAAGAGCATCAATGAGCTGATCTATTGGATGGTCATAATCCTGTCTGAGTTCCCCGCTCATCCGCTGCAAGTCAAAAACCACAAGGTCTTCTTTGAAGGATGCTCCGCGACAAACAATTTCTCCTTCGGGAGTAATGACCATACTGTGTCCTTGGAAAATCAGCTCGTCGTTTCCTCCCACCTGGTTCACATAAATAACGGGAGCTTTAACTTCTCGAGCAACTCGAGAAAGAAGAGGCACCATCACCTGTTCGATCTTTCCCACAAAGTATGGAGATGCCGCAATGTTTATAACCGCCGACAGATTTTTACCTTTGAGGTCATTCACAGGATCGACGGGGTAAAATTTTCTGGGGAGTATACCTTCCCTATTCCAGATATCTTCACAGATGGTCAAGCCAAGGTTAAACCCCTGCCACAAAGCAACAGTGGTTTCTTCTCCAGGTTCGAAATAGCGTTCCTCGTCAAAAACATCGTAGAAGGGGAGGAGCCTTTTATGAGCCATGGCAATTATTTCTCCCCTGTGCATAAACATAACGGTGTTGCGGTAGGGTTTTCCTAAAGGTCGCTCATTTCGAGTAATAAGCCCAAAGATAATAGCCACATCATGGCTCATTCGCTGGAGTTGGGGGAGAACCTGGCGGCTCGTTTCGAAAAAAGACGGCCTATCCAGAAGATCCCTTGGAGGATAACCTATGACCGACAGTTCCGGGAAAATAACAAGCTCGCATCCTTTTTTTCGAGCTTCCTCTACCATTCTCGCCATTCTTTCAACGTTTCCAAAGAAATCCCCAACAAGCGGATTAACTTGAGCTAGACCGATCTTCATTGCATATCCACCTTATCTTTTTCCTATCATTCCGAGGCACAGGTCTGCCCCTACATGGTTGCCCGCATCAGGGCAGGCACATAGGCCTGCCCCTACATGTAATGCCGTGTCCCGCGTTCCGCAGGGCAGACACATAGGTCTACCCCTACATATCTCAAATATCGTTCTTCATTCGTATCCTATATGAAAAATCGCCACTGTGGCAAATCTCAAATGACAATCGAGAGAATAATGGCCACAAAAGGCTGTTTTCACAACCGAAGGTTAATATTCCTTTTCATCGATTGACAGAAAACTTAGCTCTCTGATACGTTTTAATCGAGCATTGTAGAGGTATATCTTCCCTCCAAAGGAGGTCGGCTAAAAAATGGAAATCTCTCATCACCATGACCTTCACCAATCAAAAGACGACCATGCAACTACCGGACGGACACTTATATTAGCCATTATCATAAACTGCCTCATCCCCGCTGTGCAGATTGTAGGGGGAATTTATGCCAACAGTGTGGCTATACTATCGGACGCTCTTCATAACCTGGGCGATGTGTTAACTCTAGGGCTTACCTACATTGCCTTTACTGTAGCCAGAAAAACGGCAACGTCCACTCATACCTTCGGATACAAACGTGCCGAAGTAATCGCCGCTCTTCTAAACACAATAGTCATTATGGGCGCTTCCGCTATCATCCTAAAAGAAGCCATTGTAAAACTGCTACATCCCGAACCGGTATTGGGTAAATTGGTTATGGGGCTTGCGGTTGTTGGTATGATCGGAAATGGCTTATCGGCCTGGCTTCTTCACCATCACTCACATCACAACATCAACGTAAGAAGCGCCGTTCTCCATCTAGTCGGCGATTTTCTGACCTCCTTCGCTGTTTTTGTCGGCGGTGTTGTGCTTATCTTTAAGCCATGGCACTGGATTGATCCACTGCTTTCATTCGTTATTGTGGCGTTTATCGCCAGAGGTTGCTGGAACATATTTCGTGACACATTAAGAATTCTTATGGAAGCAACTCCACCTGACGTCAATCTTCAAAAAGTTAAGGAATCTATTGAAAACATCCAGGGTGTTCTGGGAGCTCACTATTTGCATGCGTGGATGGTGCATCCTTCCAGCATTGCTTTTTCATGCCACGTAGTGGTTGAAGATCAGCCTTTGAGTAAAATTACCGAACTCCGCAAAACGATCGAAAACGTGCTAAAATACCAATTTAAAATAAATCACCCTGTGCTTCAGTTCGAAACTGCACATTGCGGAAATGGCGGTTTGCTTTGCGAACTCTCCTGTGCCAGTAGCGATACAGGAATTACCTCCACGGATGATGAACATCATGCCACCGAAGCTATGGCTTATGGAAAAGAAAGTTTCAATAACCAGAGGAATAAACTCGACTACAAAGAACTTATCTTCACTGTGTTGCGAATTATTTTCGGAGGCATATTCATTTTTGCGAGCATAGACAAAATTCTTCACCCAAAAGCCTTCGCCGAAGTTGTCTTTTATTATCAGCTTTTACCCGATGTTCTTATAAATCTTGTTGCCATATCTTTGCCCTGGATTGAAGCTGTGGCAGGGCTCTCTGTAATAATCGGACGTGGAGTTCTGGGAGGGCTTGCCATACTGAACTGCCTTCTCGTAATCTTCACTGCATCGATCCTTCTTAACATTGCAAGAGGAATAGATATAACCTGTGGATGTTTTTCTACCGAGATAAGCACCGCATCAAAATCGGTTATGTGGCTGGAAGTAGCAAGAGATTTGGTGTTACTTGGTGTGGGAGTAATACTATTAAGGCACTACATCAGGAAATTTTTTGGTAGGTCGTCCCACGCCTAGCACATTTAAAGCAAGGAAAAGGTAATTCCCCTTTTAGGAAATTTTCTCGGAAAGCCTGGTAGCTTGGCCTTAGCCATATTTTTTCGGCATTGGGCACACTTGATAGATATCCAAAATCAAAGGAAAAAATTTCAGAAGGGGGTGGCTTTACGGGAAGACCCAAAAAAACACATGGCGATACTTTGCCATCAGAACCAACGAAAAAGCTGTCCACAGGCCGTTCAGGACATTGGATGAATTTCTTCCTCCCTCTTTTAGGGGAAACTTTCTTCGTTTCTATATCCACTTCAACTTTTCCGAGCCATTTGTGAGATTCTTTAAAAATGTATTTTCTTACGAGTGTATTCAGTTCCTCGCTCTCTTCTTTCCACTTTTCTTCCGAAGTAAAAACCTCTTCCTTCTTAAGCGCAGGATCGGGGACCAGAGAAAGTGTGCTAATTACTATTTTTTCTGCGCCAGCATCCGCCACAACCGAAGGAAGATTTTCAAGTTCAGGCAGCATAGATTTCAGCAGAAGATAGGCTACATGAATTCTGGGAGTTGATAGCCCTTGACGTTCTCGCTCTTCTCTTACCCATTCCATAGCTTTCAATACATGATCAATAGACGTTCCACGCCTAATCAGGTCGTTTTTGTATGAACTTCCGGTGAGAGAAAACGAAACAATATCGATACCAGAATCAACAAGGCGTTCCGCTAGATCCTTGTTAATAAGCATACCGTTTGTTGTTGTCCCCACCATTGAACCGCATTGTTTAGCCATTCTCACAAAATCAAAAAACTTGGGATGGAGAAGAGGTTCTCCCCAGCCTTGAAGAAAAATCAGATCCGAACACGGAAAAAGCTTAACAAGCTTTGAAAACAGATCTTCCGGAATAAACCTCCCTTGCCAGAACTTTCTATATGACGTATGAGGGCAATAAATGCAGGATGCTTGACATAAGGAACTAATTTCAATTTGGATCCACCTGAACCTGAGGTTTTTATGGACTTCGTTAATTTTTCCTTTACTTGGCAGCATCTTGAGTCTCGCTCAAAATCCGATTCTTTCTTCTGCTTTAGGAGCTTCCCTTCGTATCGTCCTGGTTAGAGTTGTAAGATGGAAGATCATGTCTATCATAGCCCTGTTTCGTAAAAGCAGGAAAGCTACATATAGCATGTACGGCCGACAAAAGCACGCCGATCAGTAAGATACCTTCCACAGGCGTCATAATATGATACCTGATTCCTACACTCGTGTAACACCAAAAAGGCTCATAATGCCGAAACGATAGTATAAACTGACCATTTTGTAGAGGAGTGGTAGGATCAGCCAAAGTATTTTCAAGCACAACCTTGCTGCTCACAATTCCAATGGTAATCAGGGCAACGAAAAGAAAAATAAGCACATAGCCAAGCTTAAAAGACCAGTGATCCCTGTGTAAAGGCATTTTGCCCGTAACAGCATGGTAAAAAACAGTCCCAACAAGAGCACCACAGAAGTTAAGCACCATATCGTTGAAATCCAGATATGGAGTAAACCTGGGATAAAGGATATAGTTAACCGTCTCATCAAATATTCCCAAAAAAGTGACCAGAAAAACGGTTTTTGCAGTATCTTCGATCAAGAACATGCTCCAGAAGGCAAAAATAGCATATTGAGGAAAATGAACAATTTCCACCTTAGAACAAATCAGTAAACAATAAGCTCCGTAGCACAAAAGAATGGTGACGAACCATAAACCAAGAATTTTCCACAGTTTCAATAGGTTCCTGGAACGTCTAAACGAAGCCCAAGCAATCCAACCTGTAAGAATTAAAAAACCGACACCAGCGCCAAGCACAAGAAATTTTTCCACCTTTTCCCTGCCACATGATACAACAATACTTTCGTAAAGCTTTGATATTCGCTGGTGACCGAATACGTTACATAGAAAGAAAAGGAAGAAAAATGCCCATGAGAAAAACCGTTTTCCTACTCGCTTCATGGCTACTATGGCTGATTGGTTCATGTTCCCTGTCGGAAGTCTGGAGTAGCACTGCAGAAATAAAGCATACCACAAATGACGCATTTCTATCATCCTCATCAAGAGAAAAAATTATTGCCCAGCTTTCAAAAGAACTTGCTCCTGCTGATTATGATCCTAAGGGTTTACAATTCTTCGTAGAACATTTAAGCGAAACCGATGTAATCCGTGCCAACATTCAGGATATCGCCGATCATATTTACTATTCTTACATAGCAAGGAAAACTATGGCGTGGGGGCCTAATCTTCCAGAACAGATTTTTCTTAATTTTGTGCTCTTTCATCGAGCTGCTCAAGAGCCATTCGAGCCTTACAAACCTAAGTTTTTCAGCCTGTTAGCACCAAAAGTTTTCAAAGCAAAAACAATTCGTGAAGCCGCTTTGACCGTCAATAAATGGTGCGCCGAACAGGTCTTTTTTCGACCGACCAGTGCATGGGATATGGGACCTCTTAGCTTATTAAAAAGAAGATTTGGGCGATGCGAGGAACTTGCCATCCTTCTTGTGTCAGCTCTTCGTAGCGTTGCCATACCAGCTCGCATCGCCTGGACACCTGCATGGCGACATGCCGATGGAAACCATGCCTGGGTAGAAGTTTACCTCGACGACGGTAAATGGCATTTTCTCGATGCTGCATCCCCTCAGGAGGACTTTGACTCTCCCTGGTTCAAACCACTGCTACAATATGCTCCTGCTGTCAGAACAACATCCATTACTGAAGATGCCTGCCAAGATGCTCAACCTTATGGAGGAATGTTCCTTTGCAATGAAACCGAAAGCTACACCACCACTCAGCATATAAAGGTCTTCGTAAAAGACGCTCAGAACAATCTTCCCATCAGAGCTCACGTAAGGCTCCTCTTGTGGAACAGTGGAAGGCTCAGACCTGTAGCAGCGAAAAACACCGATGATGCCGGATTGGCGGATTTTAAAGTCGGACAGGGAGGATATATCATTGAAGCTGTAACTCAGGATGGCGAACAGAAAGGATTTGCATGCTATGAACATGCACTCAAAGAACCTGTTTTTGTAAGCGTTAGCAAAGACCTGCCAGAATCTTTCAAATGCAGGCTTTATTCCCCACCAAATACTGTTTCACCGTCTCCCACACCTCCATCGCCTTATCCGTCCATAGCCGAAACTACAATGGAGTCGATGCGAGGACTTATCACTTCCTGGCGTAAAGATATTGATCAAGAACTTGTTAACCATCTCGCTGAAGTTGGTCCCAATGCTTTCCCATTGCTTGCTCTTGTAAGTTCTCTTCCAAACACAGACCCTGAAACAATAAAACGATTGCTTCTTTCCGTCGATCCTAAAGGACTTGCTTTGACGAATCCTCTAGAACTGAAGGAACACTTTAATCATGAAGTCAAAGTTAGATCAAAACGAATTCGCACGGGGATTGTATACGATAATGAAACCTTCTGGTCCTATGTTCTAACTCCTCAGTTTCCTGATACGCCACCTTTTTGGCGATCCAGCAGACTGGCTAAATCGTTTAAAATTTCTCCGGATGTGGGATTGCTCCCGACAGTAGAAAAGGTCCTGAAAATCGCTAAACGTATTCGTCAAATTCGGCCAGAATTCTACAGCGATCCACTGAACCCTGAGGAGGTTTTGACCTATGGAATTTCTCGCTCTCGCATGGAGACTCTTATCGCTCTTGGAAGTTTATTCAGATCAGTTGGCATAGCTGCTCTATACGATGAGGTTGAGGATTCTCTTTTTATTCACGACGGAAAGGAATGGCGATTATTCAATCCTGAAGCACCATCTTCCAAAAAAGCTCTTGAGGCGATTGTTTCTCCAGGGGAAATAATCGTGAAAATAGGAGGAAAAGAAACATCATGCCCGGATTCCCGTCCAACCTACGGTGTCCACTTTTCACTTACAAAGCTCAAGGGAAAGGAAAGAATCTTCGTTAAAAGACCTCGCATATACTGGGACAACAATGCGTGTGGTTTTAAAATCGTAATATCCCCAGGAAACTACGAATTTGCGGTAGGATACAGGCTTCAATCAGGAGGATCGGATCTTTTTATCAAGTGGCTACAAATTAAAAGCGGTGAAAGACTGCAAATTGACTTTCCAGCAAACTAAAAAATCAGGCAACTGATCTCAAATATCCTCAACCTGCCTGTGCCGCTTGCTTCAGACGGGCAGCAGGCAGGTTTGAACAATAAGAAATATAATCTGTCAGTGGCAAATTCCCAATCTAACGCTGGACAAGCTGGAATCTTATAGGAATTTTCACATAACAGGGAATAGGCACTCCCTTTTCTCTAGCTGGATAAAAGGTTGATTTCTTGATTGCTTCCAGAGCTGCCTCATCAAAGGCTCGGCCCCCACTTTTCACAACCTCAGCCTTTTTTACTCGTCCTGTTTCATCCACAAGCACCTTGAGAAGCACATAACCTTCCTGGCCTAGTCTTCTCGCAAATTCAGGATATTCCGGTTTGACCATGTTTTTGAAAGACGGTCCCTGACTACTTCCTAATGCCAACTCTTTAATAGTTCCGGTTGCATCTTCTTCTGCGCCTGTGCCTCTTCCAAGTGCTTTACCCATAACCGGTTCGGGTATTACCGCCGGGGGAGCATTGTCTATTTTGGTCTCCGCTGGAATCTGTGGCACCGTCATTCCTTCAGGATCTGGTTTAGCATACTTCTTGGCAATAAGAGGCGAAATTCTGGGAGTGTTTCCTTTTCTCTCAGCAACGGGCGCCTTTTTAGCCTCTTTCTTTGGAGGAGGCGGTGGAAGTGGGCGAGCAACAGTCTTTTCCAGTTCTTTTTCTACGATAGGTTCAGGAGGATTATCCTTAGGAGGTGGCGGCGGTTCAGGCTCTTCAACCTTGGGTGGCAACACTTCCTGAACCGGCTCTTCCTTTTTAGCAACAACCAACTCTATGGGCACAGCTTCTTTCTGAACCGCTTCAGCACTACGCCAGCCATTATGAAGCCCAACAACACCAAAAACCAAACTGTGAAAACTAAAAGAGAGTATAAAGGCCAGTAGGCTCACATTTCTTTCATTTAGGCTGCACCTGAAGAGCAAGTCTGTTCACCCCCTCTCCCTTTAAAAGATCCAGTATCTTTACTGCATCGCCGTAATAAACTCGCTCATCAGCGGAAACGATCACCTGAAGATCTTTATTTTCTTCCAGCAATTTTCTTATACTTTCTACGAGTTCTTCCTTTGTAACACCGTAACCGTTAAGAGCAAGTTGTCCTTCCTGGTTGATCCAGACAGTAACCGGTGATGATTTGGATGGGTCGGCATTATCGGCTTCTGGAAGTTTTACCTTAAAAACTGACGGTCCCATAACCTGGGCAACCAGAAGAAAGATAATGAGAATAACGAGGACTATATCAACCAAGGGGATAACGTTAATTTCGGTTATCAATTCATCATCTCGCCTCATTGCCGCACCTCTTTAAGAATCAGGCAACTCATCGCATCGGCATAAGCCAACAGATCATTTTCTTTCTTTTTGAAGTAGTTATAAGAAAGAGTGCATGGGATAGCCACAAACAGTCCAAGGGCGGTGGCCACAAGAGCCTCGGCAATAGCTGCCATAATCTGAGCACCCCCATGGCCTGTAGTTCCAAGCACCTTGAAGGCATGAACAATGCCCATAACGGTTCCGAAGAGGCCGATAAAAGGGGCATTAGAACCCAGAGTCCCAAGGAAAGCCAGGCGTTTATCAAGGGAAAGTTTAAGAAGGATTCTTTCGGCTTCTAGAGCTCCTTCAATCTTTAGATACCCGAATGGCATAGTCTGAATAGCGACGTTTATAAGATTAGCAAGAGGGGTTTGGAGTGTGGTGGATATCCTTTGAACGTCTTCAAGTTTAAGATTGCACAGGCAATGGTTAAATGACTGCCAAAGTTTTTGAGTCTCCCGTTCCCATCTAGAAAAAAGAATGTATCGCTCAATGATTAAAGCTAAGGAAATACAGCTTAAAATCAAAAGAAGCAGAATGATCCAATCTCCTCCCACAACCGCAAAATTAACAAGAAAATTGGTGATCTCCATAGGTTCTCCCCTTATCATGCTGTTTTCACTGGGTTTTTCCCACAAACAAATAAAGCCATGAAGGCCTTCTTAGAAGCCTTCATGGCTTTATTTTCGGGAATTTTCTACACACCCAATGGTCACCAAGTCAAGAAAAATAATGGTGGTGTTTATCATTTCCGAACTTCCTTCAGCTTGTAGACCTAGAAAGTTAATTTTTCGAAAAACAAAAAATCCTCGAAACCTTACGGCTCCAAGGATTGCACCCAGTTTACTTCATCCTTTGGATTCTGCTGGCGAAAACGTTTCCACGCGATTTTACACCAGCTCGCTTACGCTCTCAGGCAGGTCTTCTGGCTCTCCTCACCTTTTCCGTAGCCTTCCCATCCTGCTCGAACAGGATAGTGGCCTGATGTTCGGAAAGGCTCGCCTCATGAAGAGGCATAGAGGATCACAGCGGCGGGACCGCTCCCGATTCTCACGGGATTCCCTATTAAGCCTTAAACGGCACCTGAGGCGTTTAACCGAAAAATACTTTAATGAGATAATATGGGCAATGTCAAGATGAGCCGTGATTTTTAAACATGCTCAGAAAAAAGTGCTTTATATGGCAATGCTTTCTTTTTTATTTGTCATGCCAAGCGAATGCGAGGCATCCCTTGAGTAGACCCATCATTATCGCTCGGGTTGACAGTAAGATTACCAGATGAATTTGCGTTTTCATACCGATTGAATGAGAGCGAAATAAATGCTATTAGGAAAGCGAGTTTAGATGTTTCACGTGAAACACAACCATAAGGAGTGGTGAAAGGTTGCCAAAGCAGGCATTTGTTGTTGCTATAGCAAACCAAAAAGGCGGAGTTGGAAAAACCACCACAGCTGTGAATCTTTCTGTGGGAGTGGCAAAGCTTGGGTACCGTGTTCTATTAGTGGATGCTGATCCCCAGGCTAATGCGTCTAGTGGCTTTGGGTTTAGAATAAATAACAATGAACCTTCTTTCGCTGACTTCTTTATAGGGGAAACAAACGACCTTCCGATTAAGCGTCCCTTCGTGGACATTGACCTCTGGGTAAGTCCTTCCAACAGAAAACTTGCTTTGGCTGAATGGGGATCCGGTCAGGTTATATCCAAAAATGAAAGATTCCCGTCACACTCAATGCAGAAAATCAGAAAAGAGTTTGACGTTATATTTTTCGACTGTCCGCCATCCCTCGGCTTAATCACCGTAAACTGCATTGTTGGAAGCGATGCTGTATTGATCCCCCTTCAATGTGAATACTACGCTCTTGAAGGGCTATCCTTCCTGCTTGATACCATCCGAAGGATAAAAACTCGGTGGAATCCCTTCCTTCGTATAAACGGTATTGTTTTTACCATGTTTGACCGCCGCAATAACCTTTCTCACCAGGTTGTTCAGGAAATTCGATCAGCATCGCCTTTTTATGTTTACGAAACCATGATCCCTAGAAATGTCCGTCTTGGGGAAGCTCCCAGTCATGGTCTCCCAGCTGTAATTTACGACCCCCATTGCCCGGGTTCTAAAGCCTATTTGGAGCTTTCTAAAGAATTTGTAAAACGCTTAGGAGCGTAGCTGTGGAAAAGAAAAAAGGGTTAGGAAAATCTTTCAAGGATGTGCTTTCTTCACCTGCCGATTGGATGTTTCGTGAAGATTTCCAAGTATTCTTCTGCTCAGTAGATGACCTTGAACCAAATCCTCACCAACCAAGAACTGTCATAGACGACCAACATCTTGATGAATTAGCAGCATCTATCGCCGAAAAAGGCGTACTTCAGCCTCTTATCGTAACCAAATCTAACGAACCAGGACGCTATACAATCATAGCTGGAGAACGAAGATGGCAGGCGGCTAAAAAAGCCGGTATCAAAGAAGTGCCGGTTATACTTAAGGATGTCGCACCATCAGATCTGCTTGAAATCGCTCTCATTGAAAACATTCAAAGAAAAGATCTTTCTTGCATTGAAGAAGCCCTAGCCTATGCCAAACTTCAAAAAGAATTCGGGCTGTCTCAAGAAGAAATAGCTCGACGGGTGGGCAAAAGCCGTTCGGCAGTGGCTAATACTATACGTCTCCTTTCGCTTCCTCAATCCATTCAGGAAGACGTTCTGAACGGAAAACTCACGATGGGACATGCTCGAGCTCTTATGGCTATCCCATCTGAAGAAGAACAACTCGCCATGCGAGACAAAATCATCCGCTACGGGCTTTCCGTCAGGGCAGTAGAAAATATGGTCTATCAACAATTCGGCCAGGACTCTCAGGAAGAGAGCGACTCGACGGGAAAAGAACTCTTCACCTATACCGACGAAATGTTGCTGGAACAGGAAAACCGAATCTCCAATCTAGAAAAACTTCTTCGTTCTATTCTCGGCATGAATGTGCGCATACGAAAGCGCGGGAAGACCTCAGGACAGGTCTTGATATTCTTTCGGTCAGACGAGGAGCTAAAGCGACTTATTGAACTCTTACAGACTCTTCAGACTCAACAAGGAGAACATAATGAAAAAAATAGCAGTAGTTGATGGACAAGGTGGCGGAATCGGATCGGTTATCATCAAAAAAATTAAAGAAACTTACGGCGAAAGGGTGGAAGTTTGGGCTCTGGGTACAAACGCCATTGCCACATCTCAGATGCTAAAAGCTGGTGCAAATAAGGGTGCTACAGGCCCATCCGCTATATGTCATTGCGCACCTAAGGTTGACATTATAATTGGCCCTATATCGATTATCATCTCCAACGCTATGATGGGAGAAGTTACACCAGAAATTGCCATAGCTGTAGGATCTTCTCCAGCTCACAAACTGCTCCTTCCACTTACTCAAGAGCCAATATCAATAATCGGCGTCGTAAAGGAGCCTTTGCCACATCTTGTTGATCTTCTCGTCAACGAACACCTTAAGCACTTCATTGAACCCTCAGAGGGCAACTCATGACTGGATCACATCTTGTTATCGGCGGCGCTAAAAGCGGAAAAAGCCTTCACGCTGAAAAAATCATTTCAGCTGCACCTCCTCCTTATGTTTACATCGCCACGGCAGAAGTATTAGACGATGAAATGGCTGAAAAAGTAAAACGTCATAAAGAACGGCGCGGGAACAATTGGATAACCTATGAAGAACCCTTAAAGCTTAACGAATTATTAGAAAACTTGATCCAAACTCCCCATCCAATCCTTGTAGATTGCATTACTTTGTGGATTTCCAACCTTCTTATAGCAGGAAAAGATGTAGAAGCTCACGTAGAACGTCTTTGCTCCACCATTAGCCACCAACGGTCATCTCCTATCGTTTTCGTTTCCAATGAAGTGGGATGGGGAATTGTGCCTGATAATGAATTAGCAAGGCGATTCCGAGATGTTGCCGGCTGGACAAATCAAAAGCTGGCTTCTGTATGCACTCACGTTACCTGGATGGTTGCAGGAATTCCAATTCTCATTAAACATCCCCGGGGCGGTATGGTGATCTATTTGAAAACAACGGAACAGGAATAAATCCATTACAATTCTGGAGTTCCAGATTAACTCATGATGAAAGATTTTTTGCTGGCTTTAAGTTTTCTTACACGCTGTCCAGTCCCACAACGAGTATTCGAAGCTGAGCATTTGCAATTTTCAAGATCCTTTGCATTTTTCCCTCTTATTGGGTGGCTACTTGGAGCAGCAGTGGTCGGATTCCTTGCTCTATGCCGTCCTTTCTTTCCGGCCTCTGTTTCCGGCTTTCTCGGAGCAGGGTTACTTCTGTGGCTCACTAGAGCCCTCCATCTCGACGGCTTTGCCGATTGGATAGATGGACTGGGAGGTGGTTACACTCAGGAAAGACGTCGACAAATCATGAAGGACAGCCGAATAGGAACCTTCGGAGCCGCTTCCATCGTAATCATCATCGGAATTAAAGCCTTTTCTATGGGCACTCTTCAGCAAGCCGGAGCCTGGCAGGGAATTATTATGGCTATAGTTTGCGGGCGATTTTCAATGGCACTTTTAGCATGGCGAGCTCAAAGAAGTAATGAAGGACTAGGAGCAAAATTTATCGAAGGCTTTTCCTGGAATATTCTGGCCTTGTCATCTCTATGGCTTTTACCATTTCTAGTCTGGTATCCCCTTTTTTCTATTCTGGCTATCACTCTTTCTGTTGGCGAAGTGCTTGTGCTTAAGCGCTGGTATGTATCATCTTTTGGGGCTATTACTGGCGACCTCTTCGGTGCTACCTGTGAGACTGTAGAAACAACGATTTTTCTCTTTGCAGTGGCCTTTTTTGAAAATCCTTAAATTAGAGGAACTCGCTAGCATGAGTGAACGATACTTTGTGGAAATTATGCGTATATTCAAGTCCTCACCCGATCGGGAGCTTTCAGGAGAAGAACTGGCTTCTCAGTTTGGCATAACGAGAACGGGCCTTTGGAAGAAAATTAAGAAACTCGAGGAACTCGGCTATGTTTTTGATAAAAAACCCAAATATGGCTACCGATTAATTTTAGTGCCGGATCTCCTACATCCTGTGGAAATCCTAAGTGACTTAAAAACATCATGGTTCGGAAAACATTATTTTTATTACGAAGAAATTGACTCCACCAATACAGAAGCAATGAGACTTGCGTTGAAAGAAAGTCCTGAAGGCACGGTGGTTGTAGCGGAAAGCCAGACTGCAGGTCGAGGAAGACTCGGCCGAAAATGGCTCTCTCCTCCCAAGAAAGGACTTTATTTTTCCTTTGTTTTACGTCCACCTATTGGTCCCCGCGAAGCTCCCCAGCTCACTCTTTTAACAGCTCTTGCCTTGGTGGACACTCTTAGAGAGCTTTACCAAATACCCGTCATGATAAAATGGCCTAATGACCTGGTTGTTGAAGGCAAAAAAATCGCCGGTATTCTTGCAGAGGCTCACATGGAACCGCAGAAACTTAGATTCGTCATCATAGGTGTAGGAATCAACGTTTTTCACAACCAAAACGATTTTATCGGCGAATTCCGATATCCCCCCACGTCTCTCCTTATAGAACTCCATGACCGCAACATCACCATACGTCGTCAGGATATTCTGGTTAATTTTGGTAATATTTTCGAAGAATTCTATGAAAATTTTCTGACCTCAGGTTGGCAACCCTGGATAGAAAAACTACGGGAAACTTCTATACTCCTGGGAAAATTCGTAACCGTGAATACTGGCCGTGAAAAAATCTCAGGAATCGCCGCCGATTTTTCACCGACCGGAGGACTTATTCTTCAGCTTCCTTCCGGCGGATTTCAAGAAATATGGATTGGCGATGTAGAACAAGTAACATGGAAGTAAAACTTTATTCTCCTTTGATTTTTTCCAAAGCCTCCTGCTTGCGTTTACATTCAATACAAAGAGTCGTTACAGGACGAGCTTTAAGGCGCTCAATATCGATTTCATCGCCGCATTCTTCGCAAATTCCGAAAGTGCCGTTTTCTATCCGCTCGAGGGCTGCACGAATCTTGGCAATAAGCTTTCTTTCCCGTTCTCTAATTCTGAGGAGGAAATTTCTCTCAGCTTCCGCTGATGCATGGTCTGCCGGATCAGGGAAAAAAGTGCCATTATCGCTCATATCCTGAATGGTCTTCTCGGCCTCCTGCAAAAGTTCCTGCAAACGATCCTGGAGAAGCTTCTTAAAGTAAAGCAAATCTTCTTGCTTCATTGGGGCACTCCTCGCATTTGAAAATCATCACCCACCACATGAGTGGTCTTTAGCAAAGGGACAATTATCAAAAGTTTTTGAACACACCGCTTTTCCCACCAGACTTATAAACAAGTCGTATTTGGTCTATAGTCATCGTTTTGTCAAGAGCTTTGCACATGTCGTAAATAGTTAAAGCAGCGATGGAAACAGCGGTAAGAGCTTCCATTTCCACTCCAGTTTTATCAGTAGCCTTTACAACAGAGCGTATAGCAATAGCTGGGGGATCCCATTCTATTTCAAAATCCACCCTAATGGATGTGAGAGCCAGTTGATGGCATAGGGGCACAAGCTCCCATGTCCTTTTAGCTCCCATAATGCCCGCTATACGAGCAGTCTCCAGAACATTTCCCTTAACTGTGCCGCCTTTAATAACCGCTTCCAGGACTTCTCGTGACATCTTAACTTTGCCCTCTGCTCTGGCTTCTCGAACAGTCGGGAGCTTTTCAGTCACGTCAACCATCTTTACCTGGCCCTTTTCGTCCAGATGAGTAAAGGAACCATCCATGGAACTCATATAAACCTCTTCATTGAAATAAGGCAAAAAAGCCGTTGTCATGTTAACACAAAATTGGCCAAGTCATCAAAATTTTCAATGATTCTGCATGGTGGCAAGTTTGCAAGAATCTTTCGACCATATCCTTTCCTTCGGATTCTTACATCGAATATTCCGACCACGCCCCGATCTCTAGATGATCGTATCAGACGACCAATCCCCTGCCGAAGAGCAAGAATCATTCGCGGCATATAATAATCCAAAAAAGGATCTCTGCCAGACTTAGCAATATATTGGCAACGACCTTCAACGAGGGGATCTGATGGGGACGGAAACGGAAGTTTATCAATAAGAAGAACCTGAAGGCTTTCACCAGGCACATCAATTCCTTCCCAAAAAGTGCCTGTCGCAACCAAGATGGAGCCGGTATCAACACGGAATTCTTCAAGTATGTGTGACCGTGAATTCTCTCCTTGCACAAGTATTCTACGATCAGGCAATTCTCTTCTGAGATTATCAGCGATAACTTTCATATTGCGGTAGCTGGTGCATAAAAACAGAGTTCCCCCTGGAAAAGCTTTTATGATGGGCACGGCATGCTGCAAAACAGCATCTATAAAATCCGGTTCATCAGGCATAGGGAAATGAGCTGGTGGTATAAAGCAAATCATCTGCTCTTCGTAAGAATAGGGAGAACCAATAGCCAGGGATCTTGTTGATGGATCAACTCCCACATGTTCTATAAAAAAGTCGAAATTATGGTCACCATTGGAATTAGCCACAGCAATGGTAGCAGATGTAAAAATAATGGATGAATATGATTCAAAAAGCGGTTCGGTAGCGTATGTTGCAGCATTAAGAGGGGTAAGATGGAGGGCAAAATTTTGATCTCCAATCTCAAACCATATAAAAGAGTCAAGAGATGAGTTGGTAGCAATCTGGTTGAGAACTCTGTGACATTCATCAGTCATGGCAATGGGCGACAAATGTTCTTCTGAGCCTTCATCCAGAAGAAGCCTTATAACACGATAATTTTCGGCAATTGCTTTTACAACGTTCTGGAAGTTACATATATCTTTTTCATCATGAAAAACCTGTTGAAGGCTCGAGCGCCTGTCTTTTAACAACATTCCCGATAAATCGCCTGATTTGCTCGCCAGTGATTGATCCAGAAGATCGAGTAAAGCCTTATGGTGATTCGAGATGTTTTCTTCTATTCTGGTGTATTCTTCCCAGATTTTTCCCTTTCTTCCTGTGGCAAAACCCAGCTCCTCCGCAAGTTTCTCCAGATAGGAAGAATGGTAAGAAATTGTAAAGGCATGGCTAATTGCATCGGCAAAATGATGAGCCTCGTCGATGACAAGCACATCAGCCGATGGCACAATTTCAAAACTCCCAGAAACCTTTCCCATCAAATCTGTGCAAAGAAGGTAATGATTAACAACAACGAGCTTTGCCGATGAAGCTCTTTTTCTGGCATTTACTACAAAGCAGGAGTTGAAAAAGGCACACCGAGGCCCAGCACACTGGTCAGTCGAAGCGCCAAGAACATGTCCCAGACGTTCTTCAATATTTAGGGTATCTGGAGAAAACGAAACAAGTCTCTTGTTAGCAAGTTCCGCAACAAGTTCGGAAATTTCTCCCGTGGATGTTCCTTTGATCCAGTTTTTGAACACTTTCATAAATTGCCCAAAGGCCTTGTAATTTTCATACATCCCAAACAAGTTAACTAATCGGCCTTTTAATATTTCCTCCTCGAACCTGCCAAGTTTTCTTTTGCAAAGATGGTTCACTCTGCCCTTGAGAATGCATACGCTGTTTTTATCTCTGAAATGGTTGGCAGCAACCGCATTCAAAAGGAGAGGAATATCTTTTCGGACAAGCTGATCCTGGAGCGTCTTTGTAGCTGTCGAAATAACTGCTTTTTTCCCCGAAGCAACAATAGGTGCAAGATAGGCAAGAGTTTTGCCCACACCTGTGCCGGCTTCCACAATGAGATGTTCCTGGTTATCAAGAGCTTCGGCAACAGCCAGAGCCATTTCCAATTGCTGTTTGCGATATTCGTAGGAAGGAAACAACTTGGCAAAAAAACCTTCCTTTTCTGGAGATCCAAACCACGAAATGAGCAAGTCCTTTGCATTAGACATCAGAAAAGCCCCGATTTATACACGGATTCTCCAGTGTTTTCTTCGGTATCTTCTGGAAGTTCCCTGTCGTCAACGGTAGCGCTTTCTTCCTCTGAACCATAAGAAGATTCCAGTTTTTTCTCTGATGAGGAAACCGTATCCGGTTTGAAAGGAATATAGGCGATTTTTTCCCCATCGCCAGAACTGGCTTTTACAAAAACAACCTCTGGTGGAGGTGTAAAGGGCTTTATAGGTTTATCAGCAAGCCACTCTTTCATGAAAGCCGTCCAGATAGGACAAGCCACTTTACCTCCGGCCTCGCCTGCACCGAGAGACTTAGTGTTATCATCGTAACCAACCCACACACCAGCGATATAATCTGGCGTATATCCAATAAACCAGGCGTCTCGGAATTCATTACTTGTGCCCGTCTTTCCTGCAACAGGCCTTCCAAGGGCTTTTGCCGCTTTACCTGTGCCTTCCTGAACAACGGCCGTAAGCATATCTGTGATAATATAAGCCGTATCCGGAGAAATGGCCTGTTTCTGGACCACAGGAAACTCTTCAACTACGTTCCCATGCCGATCAAGAACACGAGTGACAAATCGGAAAGGCACAAGTACTCCGTTGTTGGCAAAGACAGAGTAGGCTTGGGTTAACTCAATAAGAGGCAGTCCTGAAGCACCAAGAGAAAGAGCGAGAGTTGGGGTTAGAGGCGATTCGATACCAAGCTTTCGAGCCATACTTATTACTTCGTCAATACCAATAGCATTAGCGAGTTTAACAGCAACAACGTTTCTGGATAGAGCCAGAGCTTTTCTCAAAGTCATAGGTCCCATGAAAGAACCATCGTAATTTCCCGGTTTCCATAATCTGCCACTGGCACCTTTGAAAACCACAGGGGAATCAACCACCGTGGTAAGCTCGGTAAAACCGTTATCTACAGCGGCAGCATAGACTATAGGTTTGAAAGCGGAGCCGGGTTGGCGACGGGCCTGAGTGGCTCGGTTAAACTGGCTGGATCGAAAATCCCGTCCTCCTACAAGAGCAAGCACATCACCGGTTTTAAGATCAGCAAGGACAAAGGCTCCTTCAACTTCAAGGCTTTGTTCCATTACCAGAGTTTCTGTCGCTTCAGAACTGTCACCAGATTTTTTGGATTTCTTTGGCTTCTCAGCGGAAGTCCTAACCGAAACTTTTATTACAGAGCCCGGCTGAAGCATGGACTTTAGGGTGTAATAACTTTTCCCTGTCCACTCCCAGCCATTACGTTCCAGAAGAAGCTCTTTTTCGCCAATGGACACAATAAAGGCTTTTTTCTTATCGTCGCTTCCTATAACCAACCCATCCAGCACCTGTCCTTCAGCAATATGTTTCTGCCGCTCCTTTAGTTCTCGTATAAAGCTTTTCCATTGAGTTTTTGGAATCACTCGAGCAACACCTTTAAAGCCGTGACGTTTTTCATATTCGGAAAGTCCGTTCAACAAAGCCTTTTCAGCAAGAGCCTGAGCCTTTGGATCATAGGTGGTATAAATCTGAAGGCCTTCTTCATAAAAAGTTTTCTCTCCATAACGATCTATCATGCGACGACGAACTTCTTCGATAAAGTGGTTCATCTCCTTAAGAGATTTACCTCGTTCTCCTTTCAATTCTATAGGCTGCTGGCGTGCGGATTCAGCTTCCTTACGTGAAATGAAATGCTCTTCTTCCATTCGTTGAATAACAAAGAGTTGTCGTCTGCGGGCTTCTTCAAAATTCTCATAAGGATTAAATTTGGAAGGAGCTTTTGGAAGTCCTGCGATAAGAGCCGCTTCAGCGATTGTAAGATCCTGAACATGCTTTCCGAAAAAAGTTCTTGCAGCCGCTTCCACTCCATAGGCTCCCGCTCCAAAATAGACCTGGTTAAGATAGAGTTCCAGGATTTCATCCTTGGATAGAAACTTATCTATCTTGTATGCCAATATTGCTTCGCGAATTTTTCTCTGCCAGGTTCGTTCAGGAGAAAGAAGAAGCGACTTGACAACCTGTTGAGTGATAGTACTTCCGCCTTGAACTATAGTTCCAGCCTTAAGATTAGCAAGAGCAGCTCGGAATACGCTCCATATATCTATTCCGGGATGTTCGTAGAAGCGAGCATCTTCCACGGCGAGAAAGGCTTTAATAACGTGCTGGGGAACGTCCTGGATACGGACAAGATAGCGCCTTTCGTGGTAAAACTCAGCTATGGGGGTTCCATCTGCAGCGTATAACGTAGTAACTATAGGAGGATGGTAGTTTTTGAGAGCATCAACAGATGGAAGTCCTTCAGTAATCTGGTTATAAAGCGAAACGCCTATTCCTACCGCAAAGGCAATAAAAGACGCAAATACTAATAACAAAACCGTAATCCAAAAAGATAAAGAGCCTCTTCGATCCATGTAATAAAGCTTTCTCCTTGTTTTTCCAAAAGTTTTGGTGCTAATGCATATACAATACGCTGGTAGTTCTAGAACATGGCAATGCCACTGTAAAGCGGTTTTTCCTCAGAAATAGGGATTAGTAAATTGCAAATAGAGGACAGGAAAAACTTTGTCGTATGTCTTCGTGGAACAGGTAATATCAACGACATGTCGCATATCGTAATAGAAACACGAGACGCAAATGATCCCTGAATTTGAACCGGAAAGACATCATAAAAATGTTTCACGTGAAACAATTTTCGACTGGTCTCAAGATCTCTTCCCCACAAACAGACTTCTATCTTCCACGATATCGTAAATCATGTTATTGGTGATAAACCTTTGGATCGGACTACATTTCTTTGAAAAAACCAATAAAAGCATAGGGAGCAGAATTCATGGTCGGAACTATCATCAATATTGCCACAGTATCGGCGGGTTCGGTTCTTGGTGTTGTTCTTGGAAACAGGTTCCCTCAACGAATTCAAGAAATCGTGTTCGATGCTCTCGGTTTGCTCACTCTTTTCATCGGGTTTCAGATGGCTTTTAAAACCGAAAACGTCCTTATTGTTCTGGGAGCACTTCTCGCTGGAGGTATTACTGGAGAACTACTCCGCATCGAAGATCGTCTAAATCGAATCGGAGAATTTCTTCAGCGCACTTTTTCTATGGAAAAACAAAAAAAATTCGTTGAAGGTTTTGTAACGGCAAGTCTTCTTTTTTGTGTTGGCCCCATGGCTATTCTGGGATCAATTCGAGATGGTCTCACGGGAGACTATACCCTGCTTGCCATAAAATCCATGCTTGACGGTTTTGCATCCCTTGGCTTTGCTTCGGCTCTAGGATGGGGAGTCCTTTTCTCAACCCTCACCATCCTCGCTTTTCAGGGAAGCATTACCCTAAGTGCAGCATGGATCCAAAAACTTCTCACCGCTTCCATGGTGAATGAAATGACCGCTGCAGGAGGACTCATAATTGTAGGAATCGGCATACGGCTCCTGAAAATAAGGGATATCCGTGTAGGAAACTTCCTTCCCGCTCTTGTGATAGCTCCTGCCACGGTATTTATCCTCGACCAGGTAAAACCATGGCTTGAAATGGTAGCATCAATAAAATATAAATGACCTGTTGTGTTGGTTAAATGTTTGATTCGACCTTGACAATCTCAAAATAGGCAAGGGGAAAGTCTATGAACGAACACGATAAAACCGCAAACAACCAGATTTCTCGAACTCAAGCGACTGTCAATGCTATGAAAAACAACCGTAAATTAAAAAAAATTCTCGTAAGCCTTTCCGGGCTTGCCATAATCGCAGTAATTATATGGTGGTTTTACACCATCCGTTATGTATCTACCGATAACGCCTATGTTATGGCGGATAGCGCCACCGTAAGTAGCCGAATCCCTGGTCGAGTGATTAAGATCTATGTGGAAAACGATGATTTTGTAAAGGAAGGAGCTCTCCTTTTTGAGCTAGACCCTGCTGATTACGCTCTTAAAGTTCAGCAAGGAGAGGCTTCTTTAAAAGCCCTGCAAGAGGAATACAACTTCCATAAAGCTAACCTAGCTTACATAGAAACCACAATGACAGCTAACGTGGACTCTGCCAAAGCTTCATTAAAAATGGCTCTCGATAGGGAACAACAGGCTCAGAAAAAAATCGACGAACTGGAAGAAAAGAGAAAATCGGCAGAAGCCGATTTCAAACATGCTGAAAAGGATTTCAAACGATTTGAAGCTCTCTATACTCAAAGAGCCATAGCCGAACGGGAATTCGATCGAACAAGAACGGCCTATAAAAAAGCTCTGGCTCAGTACGAAGCAACATCGGCAGAAGTAGCTTCAGCCAAAATCGCTCTAAACGCTGCTCGCAAGGACACCGAACGTGCCCAGGCTCAACTCAGAGTTGCCGAAGCTCAGGAACTTCAGGCTCAAATGGAACGCTACCGTATCAAAAACCTGGAAGCCCAGATTCAGAAGGCACAGGCAGAACTAGATCTTGCCCGACTTCAGCTATCCTATTGCAAAGTCTATGCACCCATTTCTGGCTACATAGCTCAAAAACGCTTCCAGGTTGGGGACTGGGTACAACCAGGACAGCCTCTACTTGCTATAGTGCCGCTTCAAGATGTCTATGTGGAGGCTAACTTTAAGGAAACTCAGCTCAAAGAAATGCGCATTGGTCAAAAAGCTGAAATCAAAGCGGATATCTATCCTGGTTACCGATACCACGGAAAAGTCGTGGGCATCAGAGCAGGAACAGGAGCAGCCTTTTCACTCCTTCCTCCAGAAAACGCAACCGGAAACTGGATCAAAGTAACCCAGCGAGTGCCCGTAAAAATCGTCCTTGATGAGCCACCACCAGCAGAGTATCCCTTAAGAGTTGGGCTATCTCTGGAAGTGAAGGTTAACATTTCTGATAAAACCGGACCGAAGCTTAAACAATAAGAGGTCTCCGCGGTGGAAGAAAAAGCTCTTCAACCATCAGGCACACCCAATAAGTGGCTTGTCGCCTTCACTGTAATTTTACCAACTTTCATTGAGGTAATGGACACAAGTGTCGTTAATGTGTCGCTTCCCCACATCCAGGGTAGTCTAAACGCCGGCGTTGATGAAGTTACCTGGGTGCTCACTTCATATCTAGTGTCAAACGCTATTATCATTCCAATCACAGGGTGGCTCTCAAGCCTTTTCGGCCGTAAGAATTATCTACTTTTTAGCATTGTGCTCTTTACATTGAGCTCAATAGTTTGTGGTGCCGCACCTTCTCTGGAAGTCCTTGTTATTGCCAGGATTTTTCAGGGATTGGGAGGAGGTGGACTCCAACCGCTTTCCCAATCAATCCTCCTTGAAACCTTTCCACGAAAAGAACACGGAATGGCTATGGCGATCTTTGGAATGGGGGTTGTCTTCGCTCCAATATTAGGGCCGGTAGTGGGAGGATGGATCACAGACAATTGGAGCTGGCGCTGGGTGTTTTACATCAATCTTCCAGCGGGAATACTTGCTGTGATTCTGACCATAGCTTTCATCTTTGATCCACCCTATATACGTCGAAAACTCGTCTCTATTGACTATTGGGGACTAGCTCTTCTGTCGATAGGTCTTGGCTCTCTGCAGATTGTACTCGATAAAGGCGAAAGGGAAGACTGGTTCAATTCAAATTTCATCGTGACTCTTAGCGTAATTTCGGCTGTCAGTCTTATACTTTTTGTAATTGTAGAATTGCGGTCAGAACATCCGGTAGTAAACCTAAGAGTGTTGAAAGATCGAACATTTCTCCTTGGGAATATCATAATGTTTCTGGGATTTTTCTGTATGTTTGGAAGCATTGTTCTGCTTCCTCTCTACCTTCAAAACCTTATGGGCTATACCTCTTTCTGGGCAGGACTTGTACTGGGGCCAGGTGGTATTGCAAGTCTTATTGTGATGCCTTTTGTAGGGCAACTTATTAAACGAGGTATACAAGCTAGATTTTTCCTAGTTCTAGGCTTAATTTTAGCAAGTTTAGGATTGTTCGAAATGTCCAACTTTACGCTTGATGCCGACTTCTTTCACGTAGCCTTACCACGTATCATCCAGGGCTTTGGCATGGGAATGTTTTTCGTTCCTTTAGGAGCAGCTTCTTATGTCAACATAAAGGTAGAAGACATTGGCAATGCAACAGGGATTTTCAATCTTATCAGAAACCTTGGGGGAAGTTTTGGAACAGCCTTTTCCACAACCCTTCTTTCTCAACGAGCTCAATTTCATCAACACATGCTTGTTGAGCATATTACGCCTTTTAATCCGGTATTTCAGGAAAGATTCCAGGAGGCTTTACAGTTTCTTGCCAAAGGTGAAATTCCTTCCTGGATACAACAAAAGCAAGTTCTTGCCTTTTTTTACGGTGAGGTTTTAAGGCACGCCAACATGCTGTCTTTCAATGACGTCTTCTGGATCCTTGGATGGATGACTGGATTTCTTATTATTCTTCCTCTGTTTATGAAGGTACCCAAAAAAGCATTGCCTACTGCCACAGGACAAAGCGAAGAAGCAGGCTTTGTTCATTGAAAAAATCGTAGATAGCGACAAATGGGAGCACTAAACTTTTCCGATTACTAATTTTGGATTTTGTGATACCGAAAAAGCTACATAAAAGCAGGAGCAGTTGTTTTCGGTACCTGAAGTTAAGCAAAACGAAGAGGTGGGACATATGAAGGCACTTATTCTATCGGGAGGAGCAGGAACAAGGCTGAGACCTCTAACTTACACCGGGGCTAAACAGTTGGTTCCGGTTGCCAATAAACCAATACTTTTTTACGTCATAGAAAACATTGTAGCTACAGGCATAAAAGATATCGGGATCATAATTGCTCCTGAAACAGGGCGAGAAATAATGGAAAGGGTAGGTGACGGAAGCCGCTGGGGAGTTTCAATACGGTATATCCAGCAAGAAAAACCCCTGGGACTGGCTCATGCAGTATGGGTCGCAAAGGATTACTTAGGTGAAAGTCCTTTCCTAATGTATCTGGGCGACAATCTAATCGGGTCTCGTATAACCGACCAGGTGAAAGCTTTTGCCGATAATGAACAACTTTCGGCGGCGATCTTTCTGAAATCGGTGCCCAATCCTAAAGCTTTTGGAGTGGCTGTTGTGGATGAAAACGGGCGAGTAATAGACCTCATAGAAAAACCGGAAAAACCGCCTTCTGATCTTGCTTTAGTTGGTATCTACCTCTTTAGGCCCATAATTTTTGATGCCATATCTAACATTAAACCTTCATGGCGAGGAGAATTGGAAATAACCGACGCCATAGCCTGGCTCATCAAACAAGGCTACAACGTTCAAAGTCATGTTGTAACATCCTGGTGGCTGGATACAGGGAAAAAAGACGATCTGCTCCTTGCAAATGACACCGTTATGGACGAGTGGCTTCAAACCGACATTCGTGGAATAATAGATTCCGGAAGCAGAGTCACTGGTCGAGTGGTGGTGGAGGAAGGAGCGAGGATTGAACAATCAATAGTAAGAGGGCCTGCTATTATTGGAGCCGGGGCACATCTACTTCACGCTCACGTGGGACCCTTTACAGCAATCGGGGACAACGTTCGCATCATCAGCTCCACCGTAGAACATTGCGTAATCATGGAAGGATGCATAATAGAAAACGTGCCAAGGTTGGAACATTCCGTTTTGGGTCGGCGAGTTATCGTGAGACCCACACCTCGAAATAATGAATCACTGTGTCTAATGGTTGGGGATGATTGCGTTGTAGAAGTGGGGAAATTTTAAAGAGGTCCAAGCCGTCCCTGCGTTTCGCCGGGATACAGATGATTAAGGAGGAAGCGGAAATGCTAGCGAAAGTTTTCAGAGAATACGATATTCGCGGAATAGTGGGTAAAGAAATCCTTGAAGAAGATGTTCCTATCCTGGGCAAAGCCTATGGAACTTATATGGCTCGTCAGGGCAAACACAGAATTGTCGTGGGACGGGATTGCCGCCTAAGCTCCGAAAGATTCCGCGATCTTCTACTTGAAGGACTTCTTTCCACCGGAATGGATGTGGTGGATGTAGGCGTATGCCCAACACCGGTCTTTTATTTTGCGGTGCGACACCTGGATCGCGAAGGCGGTATGATGATCACCGCAAGCCATAATCCCCCTGAATATAATGGTTTCAAGATTTGTAACGGCTACGACACTATCGCGGGAGAAGAGATCCAGAAGATCAGAAAAATAATGGAAGCCGGTGACTTCGTATCCGGCAAAGGATCACATCAAGAATATGACATTTTAACGCCCTATAAGGATTTCGTCGTTAACAATATCAAGATGGGACATCGAAAACTCCGAATAGCTATAGACGCGGGGAATGCTACTGGTGGGCCTGTTGCTTTACCAATCCTCCAGAGACTCGGCTGTGAAGTTTATCCGCTCTACTGCGAAATGGACGGCACTTTTCCAAATCACGAACCAGACCCAACAGTTATGGAAAACCTCAAAGACATTATCGAAGTGGTAAAAAAAGAGAAGCTTGATGTAGGTATTGCCTATGATGGTGACTGCGATAGACTGGGAGTGGTAGATCACAACGGGAATGTGATTTACGGGGACAGGCTGATGCTAATTTTTGCACGAGAGATTTTAAGCCGAAAACCGGGAGCTGTTTTTGTTGCAGAGGTCAAGTGTTCTAAAGTTTTGTTCGATGAGATTGAAAGGCTAGGTGGGAAAGCTATCATGTGGAAAACTGGTCATTCCTTAATAAAAGCCAAGATGAAAGAAGTGGGAGCCGATCTGGCTGGAGAAATGAGCGGCCACATGTTTTTCAAAGATAGGTATTTCGGCTTTGATGACGGTATTTACGCATCCTGCCGACTTGTTGAAATACTTTCAAACACAGGAAAAACCATCCCAGAACTGTTAGAAGGGCTTCCGGAAATGTATAACACACCCGAGATACGAGTGCCCTGTCCAGATGAAGTGAAATTCAAAGTGGTGGAAAGGGCGAGAGAGTTTTTACGTGCTCAAGGATATCAGGTGATTGACGTAGATGGAGCAAGAGTGGTTTTTCCTGATGGGTGGGGACTTGTGAGAGCATCCAACACTCAACCAGTGCTTGTCGTACGCTATGAAGCTGAAAAGCCGGAAAGACTGGAAGAAATTCGTAACATAGTCGAGGAAGCAATAGAACGCGCAAAGGCAGAACTTTCATAGGTTAAGCTGAGCGTATAAGCATGATCAGGCGAATTATCCTGAAAAATTTCATGAGCCACGAAGAAACAGTCATCGAACTGGCGGATGGTGTTACAGTCCTTACGGGACCAAACAATACGGGAAAGAGCGCTGTGGTGGAAGCCTTGCGCTGTATTGTTGAAAATCCTCCATCGAAAGAGCTTATACGCCACGGCGCTCAAAAAGCCGAAGTAGCCGTAGAGCTTGATTCTGGCGAAACTATCGTATGGGAGCGAACTTATACCTATCCCTCATACAAAATCATCAAAGGCAACTCAGAAGAAAGCTACAAAAAAATTGGTAGTGGCAGGGGTAGTGTCCCTGCTGATGTTGTAAACGCTTTGAGGATCTCGCCCATAGAAACTGGAGACGACGAACAGGTTAATGTTCACATAGCCCCGCAGAAGGATCCAATATTTATCCCCTCTGGCTCTGAAGCTGCCAGCTTTTTTGCTGCTTCCACGGAAGCTCACTATCTGGTTCAGATGCAGCAGAAACTTAAAGCAAAAACCGATGCCAAAAAGGAGAGAAAGAAGCAGATTGAACAAGAACAGCAAAAACTCAAGAAGCTAATAGAAATCTATTCGCCACTGGATTCTATCGAGGAAGATTTCAAACAGGTAGATGAGCTGGAAAAAGAAATAAAAACTCTGGAAGAAAAAATCCCTAGCCTTTCCGATGACATAGAAAAACTGGAATCAATCATCAGCGAGATAGAGATTCTCTCAGCTCAAAAAGATCTTCTAGAAGATCTTCATGAACCGCCTCAAATTGCTGATCCTGCTCCTTTAGAGGCTTTAATAGAAGAAATGAGCAAGACTGAACAACATATTGCCCTGCTTAACCAGGCGAAAACTGCTTTGTCTTTCCTCCAAACACCACCTGAGCTTCAGCCAGTCGAAACTCTAGCAGAACTTGTTGATAAATTGGATCAGACTTTATCCGCTGTTGATAGGCTTGGGAAAATAAGTGAGACTCTCGCCGTTCTGGAAGATTCCCCTCCAATCCATCCCGTGCAGGAACTTTACAACACCATCAAGGAATACGAGCGTCTGGAAAAAGCAAGGGAAAAACTTTCTCTCATGAGTAGCATTCTTGAGTCCATAAAACCCGCTCCTGAACTCAACGACACAGCTAGCCTTGAATCCTTGATTGGCGACATGGAACTTTCTATGCAGGTTATATCTTTTCTGAAGCATTATCAGCACAGTCTTTCAACTTTGACGCCTCCTCCGGAGCTAAAATCTTTACAGGAAATAGAAGCTCTTGCCACAATTATTGACCAAATAGAAGACATGGAAAAACGTGTAGAAAAAGGCAAAGCGTATTATGCCGATATAGAAAAAGCCTGGAAAGAAAAACGTCGTCAGATAGAAAATCGCCTGAACGAAATCCGCATCTGTCCTCTATGTAATCAGCCGATAAATGTCGAACATTTTCTTTCAGAACTTATTGAAACCCCCAAAACTTATGGAAATGCTTAAAGAGGCATACACTTCAGCCCCTTTGCCTATGCTATCTCGTAACTAACCAGAAGAACAACATTTGGAAGATCGTAATTTCTCGAAAAATTCTTTCAGCACTTTTTCGCAAAGTTCAGCCAGAATCCCACCTCTAACTTCTGGTTGATGGTTGAAAAAAGGCGATGAAAAAAGACCAAAAACTGTTCCTGCGCCAGCTTTTGGGTCATAAGCGCCAAAGAAAAGCCTTTTAATCCTTGCGTGAATTATGGCTCCATAACACATGACGCAAGGTTCAAGAGTTACATAAAGGGAACAACCCACCAGGCGGTAATTACCGATTCTTTGGGCAGCTTTCCTTATTGCGATAATTTCGGCGTGACCGGTAGGATCATGAAGATCGATTGGTTCATTATGCGCAAGCGACAAAATTTGCCCTTTGGGGCTTACAACAACGGCACCGACAGGCACTTCTCCTCGATCAGCACCCTTCTCCGCCAGCCGAAGAGCCAACATCATGTAATGTTCATGTCTTTCTACCAAAGAATCCATCGGTGGGAAAGACTCACAATCTCTCCAACAGAACCTTCTATAAAGCCTCCATCCCAAAAAAGGGAAACCCGTTCGTCATCTTGCATTAAGTCAGCGAGACTTTCTGTTATTTCAGCATTTCCCATTTTCTGGAAGCAAACGCCGACAATACCGGCACAGAGCCTGGTAAGAGCACGGTGAGATGCCCTGTATAACGCTAATGTCTTCCAGCAAGAGTCAGGATAAATATCGTTCCATGAGGTTGCGACTCTTGCAATCCCCCACAATGCACCTTCCACCAGATCATCGTTTTCCAGGTGATTGCCTTCCGGATCGATGTAAGACCAGAGAATTTTTCCATATTCAACAGCAAGTCCATGATGGTGCCTGAGAATCTCTCCCATAGCTTCCGGAACGCCCCAACCCATGCCGCCCGATTCGTCGTTTAGATACCACATAAATTTCCTTAACACTGTTCTAGCCCATTCCATATCAATTTCGGCTTGAGAACCAACAAGGTGACCAATTAACATTACAGCGCCCCACTTGGCTACAGGATCGGGAGAAGAAAGAAAAGCCATCAACGGACTTAAACTAACTGCCGGATAAGCTAAGACAAAATCAACAATTGGTTTATCGTTATCGTCCAAATAAAAATTACGTTCCCTTTTCTTGCGATCGAAAAAGGCTTGTAATTCGGTTTTAACTGTGCGGGAAGTGGGTTTAGGATGCTTCATTTTAAAAGCTTACACCTAATAGAGCTAACCTGATGAGGGGCTTTTACCTGCTCGATTTATAAGATAACTGTAAGCTGACAGAGCCGCCTTAGCGCCTTCTCCAGCCGCAACAACAACCTGCTTATAAGGAACACTCGTTACATCACCGCAGGCGAATACTCCCGCAACACCCGTTCTGCACATCTCATCCACAATAATTTCGCCTCGCTCATTTGTAGCAAGCACATCCACAAACAGAGACGAATTAGGCATAATGCCTACTTCCACAAAGACACCCTCCACAGCTAGAGTTTTTGTCTTGTTTTCTTCCAGAGATAGAATTTCGACGCCTTCGACCTCCTGTTTTCCCAAAATGGCTACAGGTTTGTGGCGAACGAAAATATCCACTATGGGAGATTTTTTAACTTTGTCCTGAAGCACAGGATCCCCCGTAAGCTCTGTCAACGAAACCAGGTAAATATGTTTGGCTATGGGCATAAGGTCTATTACGGCTTCTAGTGCGGAATTTCCGCCCCCGATAACAGCCACAGTTGCGTCGGCAAAAAGGGGAGCATCACAGGTGGAACAGTAGGATACTCCCCGTCCAAGAAATTCCTTCTCGCCAGGTATATTAAGCCGCCTGTGCTGTCCCCCAGTAGCAATAATTAGCGTCTTTCCGTAAAAGGATCTTCCATCCTTTGTGGTTACTCGTTTAATCCTTCCCGTAATATCTGCCGAAATAACTTCCTGCCCTATGATTGTTTCCACACCGTATTTTTCGACATGTTCTCGGAATTTCCTGATAAGATCCTGGGCATTGACCTGACTAAAACCAAGGTAGTTATCTATATCGTAAGTCCAGGTTACCTGGCCACCAATATTGCCACTTATGACAAGGGTTTTCAGAACCTTACGAGCTGCATAAATAGCGGCACTTAGCCCGGCGGGACCGGCGCCCAGAATGATTACATCGTACAATGTTTCTATCTTAGGAGTTTCGGCAGATTCTAATCCTAGCTTTTTATACAGCAGGCCGGAAGCTTCATAAAAAATGACATCGAGGTAACCGCCAACAGATTCATCACCAACGAGAACCTGTGGGAGAGCTCCACTTCCGGTCTTTTTCACCATTTCAAACCACTGATCGCTCTGAGGAGGAGCTTCAATTTCAAGAAAGTCTATGCCTTTTTCTCGTAACAGCTTCTTAACACTATCGCAGAAAGGACATCCCGAAACTGTGTAAACAATAACTCTGGGAGTGCTCATTTTAGATTCTATCCCTTCTCAGAATTTTATGAAATTAGACCCTTTTCTTTAAGCGTTTTAGCAATATCGGCTTCTTCGTATCCGACGATCACCGTATTGTCTATAACGATCACGGGCACTGTGCGTGCGCCTCCGGTAATGTTCCTCATTTCTTTTAGTCCTTCCGGATTAGACGAAACATCAATATCTTCAAAGGAAATTCCCTTTGAGGAAAGAAATTCCTTAGCTTGTTTACAATAAGAACAGGTAGGTGTGCTGAAAATTCTTACTCGGTAAGACATAATCACTCCTTCTTCAATGGTAAAACCTATAAAGTGGACACTTTACCGTGTCCACTCGCTATTTGCCTTTTTAAGATCCCTTTATAATTCGGTGCAAAGCTAGAGACAGCCGTTTAACATGTTCCTGTTCTTCTTTGATAAGCCAATCAATCATCTCCCGTCCTTTAGTATCGTCTGTTGCTTCTTTCATGCTAACGAAGAAAAGCACGGAATCTTTCTCAAACTGGATGGCAAGTTTCAAGGCATCCTGAACTGACGAAATTTTTTTGAGCTCCTGTTCAACACCGGATGCATCGTTAAAAATATGTTCTCTTGCCATCATTTTGATGTAGGCATCGAGATCGCCGGAAACATCGGGAACCGTCGGCTGTTGAGCCTGCGGCGGAAGAAGCTTCTTAAGCTCGGTAAATCTAGCCTTATGGATATCTTCCTCCTTTGCAAGCTGCTGGAAAAGAGCTTTAACATCTTCGTTATCGACCATCTGAGAAGCTTTAGTGTAGAAGGTCTTGCCGTTTTCTTCAATGTTTATGGCTATATCGAAAACTTCTGCTGCGTTAAATCCGAAAAGCATCTTTCCATTCCTCCTTCATAAATCTTGATAGTAGTAGGGGCGGTTCATGAACCACCCCTACTCTGTTCTTTTCAACCATGATTACTCTTTTTCAAAATCGCTTTTGCTAGCTCCACAAACCGGACAGGTCCAATCGTCAGGAAGCTTTTCAAAAGGGGTTCCTGGGGGGATGCCTCTATCCGGGTCACCCTTTGCAGGATCATAGATAAATCCACAGATTGAGCATACGTAACGGTCCATCTTTGTTCCTCCTTACCTTACAATGTTTTCCACAAAATCCCGCTTCTGCTCATCACTTCAATCTAACAATCACTATAAGAAGTCTCTTAATCTTTGCAAGCATGATTCTTTGACTTGTGTAAGATAGCCAAAATTCTTATATTCAGCTCTTACAGCAGAGATAAGCGCTGCGCCTATCCACAGAGGCTGTGTCACAATTACTCCAGCGGGGAGAAAACAAAGGGGACGACCACAAGGGTCGCCCCTACCACCTTCTCTAATTGGTTGCGACACAGTCTCACAGGCGAGGAGGAAAAAGAAAATGTTCCGACGAGGTGGAGATGGTTTTCTCGTGTATGATCCTTTCCACAAAGAAAAGGAGAGGGGGGTTGAGAAAAAACACGACTGCGTCGATTGTTCATTCTGTCAGATGTGTGCAGAAAGCCGATGCAATCTATGTCGGAACAGAAAAAAGCAGGGGTGTAAAACTGAAAGAAGGTTAAGCCTTAGGGAACAGATTAAACTCTATGACGAACTAAACAAACTGTAATCGCTAAAACAGAGAGCAAAGGGGCTATGAAAAAGACTTTTTTAGTAACGGCTATCTTGTTGTTTCTAGGGATAGGACTAGCGAACTCTGAAGAAGGCGATGCCAATTGGTGCCTTACTCTCAGAGACTTTACAAAACCAGATTTAGTAACCGCTCGGGCAATTGTTTCCTTTTATCGCGAGCCGTGGTCGGAATGGCTCCGAAATTTTATTGCCAATCGTTTCAAAGGAACTGAAGCGAATGATTTACGAGTTGTTTACAAAGCCACTTCAGCTAATCTGGTTTTTGTTGACAACCACTTTAAACCAAAGGCTTCGATGAAAGCCGTTATGAAGGAATTCTCCGGTAACATACCGAATGAAGAGGAATTAAAGCGATTACTTCAAGAACTAGAAGAAGCTCGACAGAACTTATCTAACCAATTTCCAGCAGGTGTAGACCCCGACGCTGTGATGGTCTGCCCATCTCGTGAACCAGATAAAAACTTTTTTATCTCTGGGGCTCCTCTAGAAAAAGATCAGGAAAACGCTGTAATCCATTGGGCAAAACTCCAGAAAAAAGCTTACGAGCGATTAGCAGAAAAGGGGCTTGAAGTGGATTCCACATTTACAGCCTCATTCATAAGTCTTCTTAAGAGCAAAACCCCATACCCGGGTTTTTCCTGGATATCCTTTGCTGATAACGAAACGGCTATTGTTGGATTTTTGAAGTCTGATATTTTGCAACACCTTCAAGCATACAAAGTTTTAAAAGATGCCGTGAGCAAGTATGAAGATCTCGCCAAATCGTCCCAGATTATCGTATGTAGGGGCAGACCTATGTGTCTGCCCGCTGAAAAACTCAAACCAGGCTCTCATGGGCAAGCCGTCACAACAGTTCAAAAAAGGCTTATCCAAGAGGGATACATGGAAGGGACGGCAACAGGGGTCTTAGATGAAAAAACGAGGACGGCTCTTATGGATTTTCAGCGAACTCATTTCGTAACACCTGACGGAACAGTAGGACCGAAAACCGTCGAAAAGATGAATATACCCTACGAAGAAAAACTCAAGTGGATTCGAGTGACGCTTGAAGGGATAGAAGAAGCTCCTTTCAGGCTGTACAACCAATTCATATGGGTGAACATTCCAACTTTTTCCCTGGAATATTACGCTGACGGCAAGCTTATATCTCGGCATAAAGTCATCGTTGGACGAAGTGATGGAAAAGAGATTAAAATTCGGGGTAAGATTGTAAGATGGAATAATACCTTGCCGCTTGTGAGCGAAATCAAATCCGTAGTGATAAACCCTAGATGGTATGTCCCAGACCGTATACGTGTTGAACTCAAAGAAAAGGCCGGAGATGACGAATTTTTCTTCCAAAAGCAAGGATTTGTAATGCTTGAATCGGCAAGACTTTATCAACTTCCAGGAGGCAAAAATCCCCTGGGGAAGGTCAAGTTTTTGTTCGACAATCCTTACGGCTTCTTTCTGCACGACACGCCAGAACAGCACCTATTCAAACGGGCATCTCGAACAATATCCCATGGATGTGTGAGGGTTGAAAAAGCTCTGGATCTGGCAAAAGAAATACTTGAAAGAGACAACCCTAAAAAGGCGGCACAAATTGATACATACCTGAAGAAATCAGACCAAACTTACATTACGTTGGAGCATCCTATACCTATCGTCATAACCTATTTCCCTGTATCAGTATCGGAGGACGGTCTTTTAGAATTCGGGGGAGATCCTTATGGCTGGGCGGACCAAATAGGTTTTAAAGGATTTTTTTACGTAAAAGACGCATCCTAACGTAGCTCCAGATCCACGAGACATTCAACATGGGGCGTGTGAGGGAACAGGTCGAAAGGTTGAACCGCTCTAATGCGGTATTTTGCCATAAGCAATCCAACATCTCTGGCCAAAGTTGTAGGATTGCATGAAACAGCAATAATCCTGGGGGGAGCAAGTTCAAGGAGAGCCTTAACAACCTTGGGATGCATACCCGCTCGAGGTGGATCTGTAACCACAATCTGAGGAGTACGATGTGCCAAAGTTTTAATCACGTCCTTTATATCTCCTGCATAAAAAATACAGTTTTCTATGCCGTTTGCGGCAGCGTTTCTTTGGGCATCCTTTACTGCATCTTCTACTAGTTCTACACCTATAACAAACCTTGCCTGTTTTGCCAGGAGAAGAGCAATAGAGCCAGTGCCGCAGTAAAGATCCCAGACTTCTTCAGATCCAGAAAGATTTGCCCACTCGATGATTTTCGAATAAAGTTTTTCAGCTCCAAAGGGATTGGTCTGAAAGAAAGAATTAGCCGAAATTGCCAGGTTAATGTGTAAACACCGTTCGGTTATACTTCCCGTTCCCCAGATGATTCTGGAATTTTCTCCTACAGCGACCTGGGATTTTTGGTCGTTTGTGGAATGAACCAGGGTTGTAATAGTGATTCCAGACTTACACAGCTCCTCAAGGCTCTTTGCTAACGCCTCAATAGCTTTCTCAGCGTCAGGATGGGATTTGGTTATGATATGAACCAGCCGCTCCCCCGTATGCTTGGCTTCTTTTATCACTAAAAACCGCCAGAAACCGCTGTGATCATAGATACCGTAGGCGGGAAGCCCGCTTTCCTTACAAAAGGACCTTACAGTTTTAAGAATGTCAACCGATTCTGGCGATTCAAGAAAACACTCTTCAACATCAAAAACCCGATCAAATGCTCCATAAATATGAAGGCCTAGATGACAGGAGGGGAGGGGTAGGCCGGCGTGCATGGCGTTCCCTTGATTTTGAGAATTTTGAATTTCATCAGGTCTAAACCACCGTCTTGCAGAAAAGGTAAATTCCATTTTGTTACGATAGTAGGTAGTCAAAGGCGATGGTTCTATAGGCAGAAGTAGGGGCAGGCCGGCGTGCCTGCCCGGTAGGCCTACGTGCCCACCCTTTTCCAGGCCGGCAATACGGCTAAGAGATTCTTCCACCTGTCTTGACTTCCACTCGATCTGAGCTGAATAATCGAGCCTTTGCCAGATACAACCTCCGCAGTAACTTTCGTGCATGCAGAAAGGTTCTCGTTCCCAAGGCGATGGTTCCAGCACTTCGGCAACTCTTGCGAGAAAATGATCCTTCTTTTTCCGCAGAACTAACGCTCGAACCAGCGCCCCGGGAAATGCTCGTTCAACAAAAACAACCGCTCCGTTTACTCGCCCTATTCCTGCTCCACCGTAGGCAAGGCTTTCAATCCTGAGGATAACTTCATCTCCCTTTTTCACCGCTTCAAACCGTCTCCATTTCGTTTATATTTGTAAAGAAAAAAACTCTGGGCTCTCTAGCTAGGGTAAAAGATAAGGATCTAACCACGGAGCACACAGAGGAAAAGAGTTTTATCCATTTCGTTTATCCTTGAGAAGCCGAAATCCTTTCCAGCTCAGCCTTTTCAAAAAGATGCACAGCATCAAGAAGTATTTTAACATGTCCATTGGATTTTGCTATAGCTCTAACAAAAGGAAGACTGACACCGGCCCCAAACCTTGGAGGTGGTTCCACATCACGAGCTTTGATAGTTTCTACGTGGGATACTGTGTCCACCACAACGCCAACATGGAATACACCACGTTCAAGAGGAATTTCCAAAATCACAATACAGGTTCTCTCATTGTAAGCCGTCTCCGGCATATTAAGTTTAAGTCTAAGATCAACGACAGGAATGACCTTGCCCCGCAGATTAATAACGCCCTTTACAAAGGAAGGCGCCTGAGGAATTTCACGAATAGGCATTATACCAACTATTTCCTTAACATGCAGGACATCAACACCGTATTGCTGATCATTTAGGTGGAAGATTAGATATTTCCCCTCTTGCCCAAGAAAGCTTTTCGCAGAAACACGGGCTTCCTGAATATCCTGAGAAATCTTGGCAATAAGTGCTTTAATATCCAACATCCGAGATGGTCTTGGAATATATCCGCTGGCCTGCCTGTATGCGATATCGGAAAATCTCATATCCACAAATGAAGGCACATCAACGGCAAGATCCATATCCATATTTTCTTTCATATAGGAAAGCATCTTGCCAAGCGCATCAACGTCCGGGCGAAGATCATCCGTTTTGATACCTTGGGTTTCCGTTAGCACGTTTTTAAGTATGGGCACTTTGAGACCGAGGGTTTTCTGAGGATCCAGAAAAGCAACTCCGATTTCTGCTGCTTTTTCCGGCTTTTTGCTTATAAAGTCTCCCGCTTCAACCATAAACCTGACAAACTCTTCTACAGCTTCTCCGTATTCATCTATAATCTCCGACCGAAAAGCCACCACACAGCAAGGATGATTTTGCCAGATTTCTGCAGAAAGAAAGAGCTGTTCCGCAATTCCTTCTGCTATAGCCTTCGTTCCAATGGGTTCAGCCACCATAAAGCCGCTGGCTTCAGGATTCATCTTAAGAAACTCAGGCATTTTCACGGGTGGAACTACTTCGTAGAAAAAGTCTCCTTCACGACTTCCAGCAATTCCCGCCTCGAGCCCAAGTTCTTTCATGAACATGTGCGAAATAATGTGATGGATGGATAGTTCGTGAGGGATACAAAAAGTTTTGTTTTTGAAAAACTCAGCAAGAGATTTTATAGGCTCCTTTTTACGAACGCAGATACTTCCGTTCTTATGAGCAAGGAGCACAACTCTTATGGGAACGTCGTATGCAAAAAGATCCATTGCTATGGGAGCAAGAACCAATGCTCCATCAACCGTGCCTTGCTCCAGAGCTTCCTTAACAGGATTCCAGCTCGTCATACAGACAGTCTGGAGAGATGCGAAATGCTTAGGGGCAACTTTCCCCGTATCAACCAAATGCTTTGCAACGCCTAAAGTAAGATGGTCGGTAATCTGTATGTGAGCAATATTAAGAATTGGCTTTCCGGTGCTATCCAGCACAGGTTTTCTTTCTGGAATTTCACTGGAAAGAGATTGAAGAGTTTTTCCTGAAAAGGTTTGTTCAATGACTTTCAAAAGTTCCGGGGGAGCGAAAGGCTTGGAAATAATATTGCTTGCCCCAGCTTCCGATGCTTCAGCTACTTCCTTCTTTTGAGCTCTTCCTGTAGCCAGAATAAAGGGAAGATCCCTATATTGTTCCTGCTGCCTAACCCATTTTAAAAGCTCAATACCGCCCATCCCGGGCATGTTCCAGTCGCTGATAATCAATCCAATATCAGGATGTTTAGCCAAAAGAGATATAGCGTGATCGCCATTGTCGGCTTCTACAATGTTATTGAAGCCAAGATCATTCAACACCTTACATTCCATGCGGCGGGTCATCTTGGAATCTTCTACGAGCAAGATTTTTATTCCTTTATCAACCGGCATAGTCTTCACCTCTCTGAACAAGTTTTAAAATTAAAATCGAAATCTAACTTTACCGAAATTTTTCTAATATTCCCATAACATCTTCAGTGGAGGGAAAAGGCGGCTCTGTAAGAGATGAAAAGCCTGTTTCCAAGAAAAAATCTTCCCCAAACACAGGACGAGTGCCGTCTTTAAAGAAAATGCCTGTAAGAATTGGCGGAGTTGGAAGCATAGTCGCATCAAGAGCTTTTTTCATATCGGTTGGATCGTGAGAAGAATCTAAGTGTTTGACGTTCTTTCTAAACCAGTCTAATGGTCTTGGATCCCAGGTAATGCAGGGCTGAATGATATCCACATAAGAAAATCCTTTACATTGAATAGCTTCAATCATGATTGTTTTCAATTGTTCTCGATCAAGCGCAAAGGCTCGAGCCACAAAAGCAGCGTTATGGATAATGGCCATAGCAAGAGGATTAAGTGGTGGCTGGGCTACTCCTCCAGGATTAAGACTTCGTTTTTCTCCAATCGGTGTAGTTGGAGAAGCCTGTCCTTTGGTAAGAGCATAAATCGAATTGTTATGAACAAAGAGGGTAACATTCGGGTTACGGCGCAGAGTATGAACAAAATGGTTTCCTCCCTCGCCGTAACAATCACCTTCGCCCGTTGTGACGATAACAGTAAGATTAGGCTGAGCAACAGCAATCGCTGTAGCCACAGGAAGTGCCCTACCATGCAAGCCGTTAAAAAAATTACACTTCATATAATGTGGAAGCTTTGCCGCCTGCCCTATCCCGGAAACAAGGCAAATTTCATGAGGTTCTTTTCCAAGTTCCACAAGAGCTTCTTTAAGAGTGTTCAAAATTACATGGTTTGGACACCCGGGGCACCATTGAATAGCCGTTTCGGAATAAAAGTCGCTAATTTCGACCATAAAAACTTCTCCTTATATCCTGAGCTGTAACTGGTAAGCCGTTGTAAAAAAGCATGTTTTTAATGCTACCGATGGGAAACTCTCTCTTTAGAAGGGTGGCAAATTGTCCCGTGGCGTTTTGTTCAATAACGGTAATTGTGGCCTTCTGTGGGAAAAAATCTTCAAGTGGACAAAGCTCTGGGAGTGGCCAGAGTTCCGTAAAGTGCAGTGCACCAACTCGCTTTCCATCTTTTCTTAGCATTTCCACCGCTTCAAAAATAGCTCCTCTTGTACTTCCCCATCCTACAAAAACTTCTTCCACATCATCTTCCATGAAGAATTTTTCGGGAGGTTTCATCTCCTCACGAAGAGCTTTCAATTTTCTGAGACGTTTTTCCATCATTGGCACAGCTACACCTTCCAGATCTTCCGTAATGTGTCCTTCCTCATCATGTTCATCACTGTCCGCAGTAACAAGATGCTTACTTTGCCCTGGATACAGCCTCGGTGATATCCCAGAAGGGGTAAGTGCATAGCGTTTATAGGTAGAAAATTCTGTAGGTGAAGCGATAAAAGTTTCCGTCTTTGCCAAATTCACATCGAAATTTGATATTGAAAATTGAGAATCCGCTAAGAACTGATCGGTCATGACAATAACAGGCATTTGGTATTTATCTGCTAGATTGAAAGCGCGAACCATTTTGTGGAAAGCGTCGTAAGGATCGGAAGGAGCCAGCACGGCTCTAGGAAATTCCCCGTGTCCTGCATGGACAGCAAAAAGAAGATCTCCCTGAGCCGTTCGAGTTGGAAGTCCCGTTGCTGGGCCAGGCCTTTGAGCAAGCACAACAACAACCGGCACCTCCACCATGCCGGCAAGACTTAAGGCTTCGACCATCAGAGAAAACCCACCACCGGAGGTGGCCGTCATAGCTCTCGCTCCCGCAAATTGAGCACCAATAGCCATATTTATGGCGGCAATTTCGTCTTCAGCCTGTTCTGTAAAAACCTTACATTCCTTTCTGTGCTGAGCAAGAAAAGTAATAATGCCTGTGGCGGGAGTCATGGGATAGGCCGCCATAAAACGGCATCCCGCTTTGACAGCTCCCAAAGCGATAGCAGGATTACCCGCTATTGTAAAGGCAACCCTATGTGGTTGCCCTGCCTCTATTCGTTTTTCGAGTTTCCAGGAGCATATTCCCTGACAGGATTGTTCCGCAAAAAGGTAACCATCTCTAGCAGCTTCTATATTGGATTTTATTATGTTTTCTGCTTTGCCTTTAAATTCATCTTCAATTGCTAACTGCAACACCTCAAAGTCGCCACCTATAACTGACCACAAAGCTCCAACAGCAATAATGTTTGAATAAATTGGATTTTGCCATTTTTCACGGGCGAGTTTACTAAAAGGAACAAATATTTCCGTCACATCGTCGGTATCATCTCTTTCGTCGGCTATCAACAAACCACGAGGGTTCAACCAGGATCGGTATTTTGCGCGAGCCTCCTTTCTAAGAGGTAGTAACACATCAGCATCACGTCTGGGAGCATTTCTCACCGATGTAGAAACTCGAATGGAATAGCTGTTAAGTCCCCCTCTTATACGTGACTCGTATTCCTGCCAGGAAAAAACAGCAAAGCCACATCGAGCCGCTGCTTTGGAAAAAATTGATCCTACTGTCTGGATACCTTCTCCAGCAGCTCCGGCAATGACCACATTAACGTCCATTATTTTCCCTCTTTTTAGCGCCTTTTATTATCTCCAAAAACCTGGCTAAACTAAGCTTGCTGGCGGGTTTGGGTTTATCGCTCATCCAGGCAATAAATCCATCAACCCACGAATCAAAAGAATCAGCCACCTTTTCTATTTTGCCAAACGTATCAACGTAGAATACTTCAGAAGTTGCTCCATTAAGTGCCACAAACACATCAATGTCCGTTTCCTGATGATCTATCAAAATTTTCTTAGGACCAATATACCCGATTACCACAAGATCTTTGGGGAAATCTTTAAATTGGTCTCTAAAGGCTTGAGTTGTTCCGAGAACAAAAGGCAAACTTCCAAATCCTGATCTCCAACAGCAACGATTTAGTGGATCATCATCAAGATCTTTAAAATGGGCATTAACAAATTTGAGATAGGGGTCAGGAAGCCTTACTCCGAGAGAGCTATAAATTATATCGTCAGAAATTTTAGCCATGGCAATATCTCGCTTTTTTCGTTTTTTAAAATTTCACCATTTTAATGAGTTCCTCGTAAGCTTTTATCTCTTCAGGGGTCAACTCACGATGAAGAAGTTTCTTGTTTACCATAATAGGGATACCCTCATGAAGTGCCAGTGCAACCGCATCGCTTGGACGGCTATCAAATATTCTTTCTTCACCGTTAATACGAGCATAAACCTTGGCGTAGAATGTATTTTCACGCACATCGTAGATTTCTATCTTTTCAAAACTAACCCCAGCCTGATGGAGAATTGACAGATAAAGATCGTGAGTAAGCGGACGCTTTGGTTCTACAAAGCCCTTTTCTTTAGCGATTGCTGTAATTTCAGCATCTCCCACAAACATCATGAAATAATAGGGTGAATCTTCTCGCTCTTTGAGGATAACCATGTTGCCCTGGGTTCGATCGGTCTTGATATAAACTTCCTTTGCCTCAATAAAGGCGTCTTCTTGAGAAGTTTTTTCCTGGAGCAGATCTTTTTCCTCCATGGCGACTTATACCTCCTTAATTACAGTTAGGAGCAACCAGCCTGTCGCTCCTATTGCAAAGCACTGGCGCAAAACAACTCATTACAGTTTCAGCAATCTCTTCAGTATCTCAGCAA
>Ga0272449_1000606_pt1 | contig 41696 bp, 36 predicted proteins | sample YNPCB0241_FD_198679 | JGI IMG/M metagenome (GOLD analysis project Ga0272449, IMG submission 198679) | Hot spring sediment microbial communities from Yellowstone National Park, WY, United States - YNP-CB-024-1 | ecosystem: Environmental > Aquatic > Thermal springs > Hot (42-90C) > Sediment...
CACCTGCCTAGCTGTCTCAAGTGCAGGATTTATTAACATAACGTCCGGCAATACCTTTTTTATGACATCCTGTAAAAAAGGATAGTGTGTACATCCCAGAACAAGAGTATCTATTTCTTTTTCATTGAACTCTTCTAAGTACTCTTTCGCAACAAGATAAGTTACCTCTTTATCTGTCCACCCCTCCTCTACAAGCGGAACAAAAAGAGGACACGGCTTTGAAAAAACCTTTATGCTACTATCAAGCTCTAATATCTTTTTTTCAAAAGACCCGCTTGCAATTGTCCCTTCTGTGCCTACAACGCCAATTCTTTTATTTTTAGTAGCATTTACTGCTGCCTTAGCACCCGGTTCAATTACCGCAACAATAGGAATATCAAAACTTTTTTTCAAAGTTTCATATGCATAAGCAGAGGCAGTATTGCATGCCACAACTACAATCTTAACATTTTTCGATAACAAAAACCTTGTGTTTTGCATTGCAAACTTTGTAACTGTTTCTTTAGACTTAGAACCGTATGGAATTCTTGCTGTGTCACCAAAATATACAATGTTCTCATTTGGCATAAGACTTACAATCTCTTTGAAGACGGTAAGCCCACCCAAACCAGAATCAAATATACCGATCGGTCGCAAATCCATAGCTATTTCAGCCCTCTTTGCTGTATTTTATGCTTTTTTTCTGCTCATTCTTCTCAATGGCAAGAGAAATTAGTTTATCAATGAGCTGAGAATATGGAATACCACTGAACTCCATAAGTTTTGGATACATCGAAATATTTGTAAAACCAGGTATTGTGTTTACCTCGTTAAAATAAACTTTGTTCGTATCTTTATCAACAAAAAAGTCCACTCTTGCCATTCCACAGCACTCAAAAATTTTGTAAATCCTTGCTGCCAAATCTTTTATCTCTTCAGTAACTTCTTTTGGAAGTCTTGCCGGGATGATAAGCTCTGATAAATCATCAACATATTTTGCTTCATACGAATAAAACTCTCTTGATGGAATTATTTCACCTGGCTCAGACACAAATACCTCATCATTTCCCAAAACTGCACATTCTATCTCCCGAGCGTTTATAGCCTGTTCAATCAAAATTTTTGTATCATACAAAAAAGCCTCATGTATTGCCAAAACAAGGTCTTCTCTATCTTTCGCTTTTGATATACCCACAGACGAGCCTGAGTTTGCAGGCTTTACAAAAACAGGATACGAAAACTCACTCTCTATTCTTCTTATGAAATAATCTTTTTTTGCTAAATATTCGTTTTTGTATACAACCAAAAAATGCCCCTGTGGTATTCCTTCTAAAAGCGCAAGCTTTTTAGCAAATGCTTTGTCCATACATATAGCCGACGAAAGAACACCGCAGCCCACATACGGTATGTTAGATAACTCTAAAAGTCCCTGAACTGTCCCGTCCTCACCATTCAGTCCATGCAAAACCGGAAAAACCACGTCAATGTCGATAAAGGTAGCCTCGTTATTTTTTATTTTTACAAGTGCCTTTTTGGTTCTGTCAGGAGAGATAAAACATTCTATAGAAAACTGAGTCCATTTGCTATCCAAATCTTCAATTTTGCCTGTGTACAAGAGCCATTTTCCTTCTTTTGTTATACCTATTGGAATTATTTCGTATTTTTCCTTGTCCATATTCTGCATAATTTATTTTGCCGAAACTATGGATATTTCGTGTTCTGTTGAAACTCCTCCAAACAAAACAGCAACTTTTAACTTGGTCATTATCAGAATTACCTCCAAAAATATGCTTTTTGTATTTTTATATATTCATCGAGCATACAACTTTATTACATTTAAAGTCATATTTTCTACAAACCAAGATAACCTTTCACATCAAGCAAAATTTCCTCTAATTTCTTCTCATCCGGACTTTCACCATAAATTCTTATAAGGTCTTCTGTCCCAGATGGTCTTACCAAAAACCACGAGCTATTTTCAAGGATAACCTTTAGACCATCTCTTGTCCTATACTCTGTACATTTCAACCCTGCCACTTCACTTTTGCCAAAATTTTTTATTCTTTCCAAGGCCTCTTCTTTTTTCTGATGAGTTGTTCTAACATCAATTCTTTTATTATAAAGCTTCCCATACTCAGATTCAATGCTCTTTAAAATTTCTTTTGGAGATTTTTGAAGCTTTGCAACTGCCTCTGCAACCAAAAGGTCAGCCAAAATCCCATCCTTTTCAGGCACATGCCCTTTTATGGAAAGCCCTCCAGATTCCTCTCCACCAATCAAGGCATCCTCTTTCATCAAACACTCTGCAATATATTTAAACCCAACAGGTGTTTCAATGCAACGCATATTGTGTTTCTCTGCAATTTTGTCGAGCATAGAAGTTGTTGCAACTGTCCTTGCAATTGTCGATGCTCTTCCGCGCGTTTTTATCAAATAGTCTGCAAGCATAAAGATTACTTCATTTGCCGAAATATATTCCCCGTCCGGATTTACAACCCCAAACCTGTCTGCATCCCCATCTGTTGCAAGGCCTAAGTCAAATTTTTCGCTCTTTATAACTTCTAACAGGTCTTTCATATTCTCCAAATTAGGCTCTGGCAAATGTCCACCAAAAAGGGGGTCGCGCCAATTATTAATTACCTTTACTTCACATCCAAGCCTCTTGAGCGCTTCATCAACATACCCTATCCCACAGCCATACATAGGATTTACAAGAACTTTTAAAGTTTTTCCTTCAAATGCCTTTTTGTCTATCAAGTTCAAAACATCATTTATATACTCTTCCTTGTGGTCAAAGTACTCAATTAGCTTTTCATCAGGATTTAAACTGCCAAGTCCTTCTTTCTGGATTCTTCCCACGTTTTTCACTATCTTATCTGTAATCTGTGTGTTGGCAGGTCCGCCATAATGTGGAATAAACTTTATTCCATTGTAGTAATATGGATTATGACTTGCTGTTATCATTATTGCTCCGCTTACACCTTTTTTAACAACAGCATGTGCAACAGCCGGTGTTGGAATCGGCTGTTTTGAAAGAAGAACGTGTATTGCATTGCTACTTAGAACTTCGGCACATACCTTTGCAAAATTTTCTGAGTGAAATCTATAGTCATAGCCAATAATTATTGTCGGATTCTCATATACTTCTGATACATATTCAGCTATTGCCTGAGCAACAATTTTTACATTTTCAAAAGTAAAATCATCTGCTATAATTCCTCTCCAGCCATCTGTTCCAAATGTGATCTTTCTCATCTTTTTTACCCTCCTCCAAAAAAGATTGGACAAATATATTATAATATAGTTTGAATTTTTTACAACAAACAAAAAAATGACCGGGCATAAATATTATTTCGCCGGTCATCTTTCTTTGTTCATTTGTCGGCTGGAGTCAAGTACTTTTCAATCTTCTTTTTAACCCTTTGAAGAGCATTGTCGATTGACTTTACATCCTTGTGGATCATATCAGCAATCTCTTGATAACTCCTTCCTTCCAGGTAAAGGCTCAAAACCTTGAACTCAAAAGGAGAAAGACATTCAGTAATAACATTTATAGCGTTTTCAAGTTCCTCCTTTGTAATCATAACCTCTTCAGGGTCAGAAATGAATGTGTCTGCTAAAGTGTCAATAAGTGTCCTTTCGTCATTTTCTTCGTACACAGGCTTGTTAAGTGATATGTAGGTGTTAAGAGGAATATGTTTTTGCCTGCTGGCAGTTTTGATTGCAGTTATCATCTGCCGCGTAATGCACATCTCTGCAAACAATCTAAACGAAGGATATTTTGTCTGGTCAAAATCACGCACAGCTTTAAACAAACCTATCATGCCTTCTTGATAAATATCCTCCTTGTCAGCTCCAATCAAAAAGTACATTCTACACTTTGCCTTTACAAAATTTTGATATCTACAAAGAAGTTCTTCAGTTGCTTCCTTTATTCCTTCTCTTGAATATCTTACCAATTCCTCATCTGGACATTCTTTAAAATTCAAAAGCCATTTTTGCAATGTCAAGGCAATATGCCTCCTTAAGTTTTTAAGCCTTGTTAAGAATCCAAAGAAAAACCTATCACAATAATTATATATTATTGCTAAAACTTCTTTCAAGCTCATTCCAGATTTTTTTTGAACTTCTCCAGTTTGCGAATAATATCATCTTCTAAAGCATCTTCTAACTTGCTATTTTTATACATCTTTTCTTTTTCTTTCTTCTCAATTTCTTTTCTGTAATGTTCAATCTCGTGTATAAGTTCTCTTGGAGGTATTCTCAAAGCACCATCTCCAAGGATTATGAGCTGTTCTAAATAGTCTGAGGTTACAACACCAATCTTTTCGTTTTTGCTGTTCTTGTAAACATATTGTTCTATGTAGTTGTCAGCTGTTTCGCCCTCTTTTGTGAATATTACTTCTACATTGCTGATGGTTTCCTTTCTCCGCATAGATCCCTTAACCAAGTGTGAATCAAACACAATAGTAATTTTATACCCTTTGTAGCCCGAAAAATCTGCTAAAATGTCAATTAACTTTTTTCGTGCACTGTCCAAATCCTCTTCAGCAATTTTTCTTAAGTTCTCCCATGCGTTTATAAAGTTGTATCCATCAACCATCAAGTGCACCTTTGATTTCTCCTTCTTTAAGTCTTTGTTTCAAAACCTCAAAAAATATGATACCAGCCGCAACAGACGCATTAAACGAATTGATATATCCTTTTTGTGGGATTTTTATCAAAAAGTCAGCGCCTTCTTTCACAAGCCTGGAGATACCTTTTCCTTCAGAACCTATCACAATACATGTTGGAATAGTAAAATCACACTCATAAACAGGTTTTGGACTACTTGCATCTGCAGCAAACACCCATATGCCCTTCTCTTTCAGTTCCTCAATAGTCCTTCTTAAGTTAACAACCCGTGCAATCTTCATATACTCAATAGCACCTGCAGAAGCCTTTTCAACAGCTGGTGTAACAGGACATGAATTCCTTGCTTCAATCACAATTCCATGCGCTCCACACAAATGTGCAGACCTTATGATAGACCCAAAGTTCTGTGGGTCAGTTATGCCATCAAGCAAAACTAAAAAAGGAACTTCTTCTCTCTGCCTTGCTTCAAACAAGATGTCATCTGTATCGCAATATTCAAACTCCTGTGCAATGGCAATGACACCTTGCGGGTTTTTGGTCTGCGCCATTTTATCTATCTTGTTCTTGTCAACAAATTTTACCACAACCCCATTTTGTCTGCAAAGGTCTATTATCTGTGCAGTCTCTTTATCTTTTGCTGAATTTGAGATATACACCTCTGTTATCTTAGCTCCGCTTTTGAGTGCTTCTTTCACAGGATTTTTGCCTTCAATAGTTCTCATATTCCTCCCTCTTTTTTCCAAGATATTTTTCTCTCACCTTTTGAATCTCTCCACAAGAGAACTTCCCTTCCGGGCAATAGCCAAGTCTTATGCATTTAGGTCCTGCAAATTTGAATATGTTTGGCGCAACGTTTTTGACAAGCTCTAAAATCTCGTCAGCAACAGCCCTTATCTCCCACTGAGCTCTGTTACAGCACCTCTCGCTAAAAAAATGTAAAAGCTCTCTTGCGTTCATTGTCATGATAATTTTAGTTTCACAGGCATTTGGAAGAACATATCTTGCGTCCTCTATCGCCATTTTCTCTGCTTTTTTTAAAGCCTCTTTCTCTGAAATTCCTTGCATTTTAAAACTTTCAATGTGCTTTTTTTGAAGCTTTTCAGACAAAATAGCATAACTTTTGGCAATCTGATTCATGGTGCCTATAAAAATATTTTTAAGCTCTTCATCTTCTTCTATGCTTGGTGGAATGACATAATCAAATCCATCCATTTTGACATACCGCTGAGATTGCTGCGAATACGAAGCAATCCTGTGACGGACAAGCTGGTGTGTAAAGCTTCTTGAAACTCCTTCTATCCCAAATGTAAAACTTACATGTTCTAAGGGTGACTGATGCCCCACCTCTACCAAAAAATTCAGAAAGTTTTTAACTGTCTCATCATTTAATCTTTCGAAGATATTCTCAATGGTTGTATTAGAATAACAAAGTTTTGCAGCAGTTGCAACAACCTTTTCAGGCTCCGGTGTGTGGGATAACAAAACAACCTTGAACTTCATTGTTAATTCCTCCATATACAACAATTGCATTTTGCTGGTATAAAAATAAATTAAGTTTTGTGATAAAATTATTGTATCATAAAAAGGGGGCAATTTTATACATGGGAAAGCTATTTATTCTACCTAAACAGCAAAACTTTGTTTTAATAGGCTATGACTTTATTAAAAATCATATGCCTTTTTCTGACGGGGAGTTTGTGAAGGTGTACATATACCTTAAATATCTTTTCCAGAACAAAATTGAAGCAGTTGAAATAGATAGGATTTCAAAGGAACTAAATCTTCTTGAAAGTGATGTTGTAAAAGCACTCGAATTTTGGGCACAGAGAAATCTTATAAGGCTTTCCAAAGACGTTGATGGCAATTTTTCAATTGAGTTTTTGGATGAGATGTTTGCATCTGAAAAGGTTGAAAATGTGCCAACACCCCCAGTTTACACAACAGAGGACTTATCCAGATTTTTTGAGACAGATGAAAAGTTCAGAAACCTTCTTGAATTTGCCCAAAAACAGTACTGCAGAACATTTAACAAAAGTGATATTGATGTTTTGCTTGAGATTTATGACTGGTTAAAACTGCCTATTGAGGTCATATACCTTTTGATAAACTATGTTACAATAAATAAGAACAATAAAAACTTGAAATTTCTAGAACAAATGGCAATTAAGTGGAAAGAGCTTAACATTGACAGCATTGAAAAGGCTGAGGAGTATATAAGGTCGCAGGAAGACACAAGTAGAATAAAAAGGCTTGTTCTTCAGTATCTTGGAATATACAACAGGGCTCCGACCAAGGTGGAAGATGAAATTATGAATGTATGGATAAACGACTGGAAAGTGCCAGAAGATGTAATTATGTATGCTTTGAGCCTTGTGAAAAATGTGAACAATCCCACAGTAAGCTATGTAAATGGTATAATAAAAAGGTGGTATGAGGCAGGCCTTAAGGATTTAGAATCAATTAAAAAGTTTGAACTTGAAAATGCTCAAAAGAAAGAAAAGAGCAAAAAACAATCCTCAAATAAAAAGAGCCTCCGTGAAGAAAGAGACCCATCTACATATACTGCGTTAGAAGAACTTTACAAAAAAGCCTTGAGAGGTAATGCAAATGATGACGAATAAGAAAGAAATATTAGAAACCATAGACAGAATATATAAACAAAGACGCCTTAATGCTGAACTTTCAAAAGAAAGAAAAATAAATGAGCTTTATGCTAAATCAAAAGAGTTTGCAGATATATGTGACAAAATAAAATTAGCTGGCTTGAGGCTGTCAAAAGCGTCACTGATGCAAAATAAAGAACAAATAGCTAAATATTCCAAAATTTTAGATACGCTTATCTCAAAAAGGACAAAACTTTTAATTGAGATGGGATATCCGAGCGACTATTTAGAACCAGACTATGTATGCAAGGCATGCCAAGATACAGGTTTTGTTGTTTCAGAAGATAGAGTTGAGGTTTGCAAATGCAGGGCTCAGCTTTTTATTGAACTTTTATACGAACAAAGCAGGTTAAAAGAAATCTTGAAAGAACATAATTTTAGTAACTTTAATCTTGATTTCTATTCAAAAGAAATTGATTTGAAAGAAGGGCTATCACCCTATAAAAATATGCTCAAGATAATTGAAGAAGTGAAGAAGTTTGTTGAAAATTTTGATATGCCAAATCAAAAAAATCTATTATTTTATGGACCAACTGGACTTGGTAAGACTTTTCTTGCTCACTGCATAGCAAAAGAGATAATTGACAAAGGTAAAACAGTAATATTTTTAGATAGTATTTCTTTTTTTGAGATATTAAAGGACAAATACTCCAAAATGGTTCGGCTTTATGATGAGGTCAGCGATGAAGAATACAAAAGCCTTGAAGAGGTTGATCTTTTGATTATTGATGACCTTGGGAATGAAGGGAAAAATACTGAATTCTGTCATGGAGTTTTTCAGAGTTTATTAGACAAAAGGTTTTTAAGCGGTAAAAAAATGGTTATAACAACAAACTACAGCCTTGATGGACTTGTTACTGTTTATTCCGGTTTTATAATGGGAAGACTTCAGGAATATTTTATGTTCCTGCACCTTTTTGGAGAAGACGTAAGAGTTATAAAAGCAAAACTTCAGCTTGAAAAGAGAACATAAAAATATTTTGACAAAGAAAAAGGTAACCAGCTTGAAATCTTGCCGGTTACCTTTTATTTTATGGCAAATATCAATTCACCTTCACAAACAACTTCTCCATCAACCGTGGCTATTGCTTTTGCCTTGCCGATTGAACCTTTGAGAGAAATTAACTCTGTTTCAATCACAAGAACATCCCCAGGCTTTACAACTTTTTTGAACCTTACCTTGTCAATGCCTGCAAAAAACGGAGTTTTACCTCTAAATTCTTCTTTCAAAAGCATTGCAACAGCCCCAACTTGTGCCATTGCCTCAACAATTAATACACCTGGCATCACTGGATTTTGTGGAAAATGCCCCTGGAAAAATGGTTCATTGATTGTAACATTTTTAATTCCTTTTGCTTTCTTCCCTTCTTCTATCTCCACAATTTTATCAACAAGTAAAAAAGGGTATCTGTGAGGGATAATTTCCAGTATTTTATCAATGTTATACATAACAAATCTTCCTTTCTAAATCTAAAATTCTTAAAACTCAAATTTTATACCTTAAGTATAAACACCAAAACAAAGTAAATGACCATTAAAATCAAACCTGTTGGAACTCCAATTTTCGCCCACTCTTTGCTTTTTATTTTAAATTTTCCTGCTGATATTATGTTTGGGATATTTCCAGGTATTAACATCCCTCCGCTTATAATCATTCCAAGAATAATCGCCCTAACCTGTTCATTTGTCATTTCTCTAGAAATCTCAGCTGCTGCCAGGGTTGCATTGTCGACTATAGCAGAAATCATATTCACCCAGTAAAGAATCTTTGCATCCAGCTTTATAATGTACAAATCTATCAATGGTTTGAAAGCTGTTCCTAAAAGTTCAAGTGCAAACACAAATATAAAAACCTTGAAAGTCCTCAAAAAAACATCTTTAATTCCCTCTGTGTTTTCTATATATTCATCTTTATCTACTTTATTTGCTTTTTTAACAATTAAAGCTGACAAACATGCCATCAATAATATTGTAATAATAATTTCTAATCCAATAGCCCTTGCTAAATAAAAAAAGTCTGCTTTTAGTTTTGAAATAGTAATAGTTGCCAATGGTTCACCCACTGGCGTTAATGCTGCTCCAAATCCTATTGCAAAGCATGCCAATACAATAACCTTTAATTTGGTATTCCTATCAAGCGGTGTATGATGCATAATTTCGGTTAATAACAACGATGCAATTATCGCGGTAATAAAACTGGAACTCAACCCTAAGATAAGAACTAAAATAAACACAAAAAATTGTATTGAAATCTTATGGGTCAATAATTCAATTATTTTGTTTATTCTACTTCTAAAGAAGAAAAACAGCATACCCGCTATCAAAACTGCAAAAGTTATGTAGTAGATTAATCTATTTTGAAGTATGTGCTCAAATAACTTTAAATTCATCTGTTTAGAAATAATAACACCAATAATGCCCATTACAAACAAGAAATACTCTAAATTGTGTTCAATTGCCTTTATAAAAAAGGGTAAAAATAAAATAATCAATAACAGAATTATCAATCCTGCAATCATTTTCGAAACTCCTTTCTAATATTGTTGACAACTATTCTTGGCATTGGTGTATTCTCCAGTTATTATATCATACGTTTGTGAAAGAATATAATTCAATCTCTCAATGTTATTTTCTAGATAAAGATAACCAATTAATGTTTCAAGGGCTGTAGCGTATTTATAATCACTCAACCTGGCATTTCTAGGAATGGTTTTTGGTTTTGCATTTCTGCCTCTCTTTACAATCCTTTTTTCATCTTCATCAAGCTCTTCATATAATTTCTTTATAGCCATTGCTTGACTCGAAGCTTTTACATACATAGTAGTTCTAAGATAGTATAGGTATGGGGTTAAATTTGGATTCTCAGTTATTATTTTGTTTCTTACAAACAACTCATATACTGCATCTCCAATATAAGCATATACTAAAGGACTGAGCAACCTCTCCTCACTCTCTTTCAAATACGTTTTTAAAATATCCAAAAAACGCATTCATTATTAATCAGCTGTTCCAAGTACCCTTATTGTATTTACATAAGGGTCGGCTGTACCTTGCAGCTGACAATCCTCTTCTTTCAAAAGTTTTATATAATCAACAAGGTCTTTTGTAATTCTCTCGCCAGGTAAAATAAGTGGTATTCCAGGTGGATATGCCATAACCATCTCACCTGAAATCTCTCCCACAGCATTTTCAAGGTCAACAACCTTTTTGGAGCTATAAAAAGCATCTCTTGGCGATACAATTACCTGCGGTGAATGCAGTACTATAGTTGGCGTTTTCACATCTTTGACACCAAGTTTTTTGGCCATATCGCGAAGAGCTTCTATTAGCTTTTCCACACTCTCCTGTGTATCTCCCAAAGAAATTATAGCCAGTATATTGTAAAGGTCAGACATCTCAACCTGTATATTATACTCATCTCTTAAAATTCTTTCAGCTTCATACCCGGTTATACCAAGCCTTCTTACATTTATACCAAGCTTTGTCTCATCAAAATCATAAACACCTGGCGTCCCAATTAGTTCTTTCCCAAAAGCATAAAGTCCTTCTATTTTGTTTATCTCTTCTCTTGCCATTCTTGCAAGTTTTAAAGTCTCTTCTAACATCTCTTCGCCATACATTGCAAGTTGTTTTCTTGCAACATCTATAGAACACATCAGAATGTATGAAGAGCTTGTTGTCATAGTAAGGTTCAAAACCTGCTTTACAGTCTCAGGTTGAATCCTGTAGCCACGCAAAAGAAGCACAGAACTTTGAGTAAGCGACCCACCTGTCTTGTGGGTAGAAACCGCGCTCATATCTGCTCCAACTTCCATCGCAGTGAGCGGAAAATCATTATGAAATCCCATATGTGCACCGTGTGCCTCGTCTACCAAAACTGCCATACCAAACTTGTGTGCTGTTCTTGTTATAGATTTTAAATCGCTTGCAATTCCATAATATGTTGGATTTATAACAAACACTGCCTTAGCATGAGGATGTTTTAATATTGCCTTTTTAACATTCTCAATTGTAACACCCATCGTAATTCCAAGTTCTTCATTGACCTCAGGTTGAACATATACAGGGATTGCCCCGCTCAGGATTATTCCACCAAACGCACTTTTGTGTGCATTTCGAGGCAGTATTATCTCATCTCCAGGTTCGCATGCCGACATTATCATTGTCTGAACACCGGAGGTTGTACCGTTTACCAAAAAATATGCATATTGAGCACCAAACGCGCTTGCAAATAGTTTTTCAGCTTCATAGATGACACCAATTGGATTGTTTGCATTGTCTAAATCTTCCATACCGTTTAAGTCCATGAGCATGACGTTTTGCCCGACAAAATCGGTAAACTCTTTAAGACCTCTTCCATATTTGTGCCCTGGAACGTGGAACGGTATTATGTTCTTTTCAATATGTCTTTTTACCGCATCAAATAAGGGTGTTTTGCTCTGGTCCTCCTTTGTCACCTTATTCTGCCCTGCCTCCATTTCTTTCTTTGTATTTATAATTTTCTGATTGATAATTATACCACACTGCAATTTTTTTAAAAGTATTTTTTATTCAAAAGTTACGCGGATTACACCTTCAATCAGATATAAATCTGTTATAAGTTGATTAAGAGGAGCATCTGGTAATACCAGCGCTTTGTAAATAACTTTTTCATTTTCTTCATGCACGAATTTAATATCCTTTATTGTCACTGAATGAGCAGTCAAGATGGAATCAATCTTTTGAATAGAACTTCTTAAATTCTGACCTTCAACAGAAATAGTTCTCAAAATCCCTTTCGAAACAAATCTCACTTCAAATTTTTTGAGAAAAATCAAGGTCAGATACACTGCTGCTGTTGCTAAAAAGGCCCCTTTATAATACCCAATTCCAATTGCAAGACCAATACATGCCACAGCCCACAAAGTTGCAGCAGTGGTTAAACCTTTGACTGTAGCACCGTCTTTTATAATTGTCCCTGCACCAAGAAAACCAATACCCGAGATTACCTGAGCACCGAGCCTTGCAATGTCAATATTTGCATGCCCTTTATAATATATAGCGAAAATATATTCAGAGGTCATCATAACAAGTGTAGAGCCCACACAGACCAAAATGTGAGTTCTGAAACCTGCTGGCCTGTGAACATTTTCACGTTCAATACCAATAAGCCCACCTGCTAATATTGCAAATATGATTTTCAGTATATCCTGCAGCACTTAAAATTCCCTCTTTTAAAAAGTGTAATATTATTATATTTTATACTACACAATTCGCAAAAATTAAAGAGGCTGCTTACCTTCTTTAAGATCTTTAAAAAGCAGCCTCTTTAGAATCAAAATTTATCATTTTGTCCACAATTCAATATTTTGCTTAATTCTCTTTGTGTAATACTCTTCAACTTTGCTATTACCAAGTCTCTCAAATCCAGCAAGAAAATCATTCCAAACTTTATCAAACTCCTTTTCTTTTGCCATTACAACCTTTGGAATAGTTGAAAGTGTGTAGTTCCAAATTTTGTCATTTATAGTTTTTATGTTAGGATCATCAATTGAAATCATCCAGAGATAACCCCAACTCTTTTCGGGATATTCATTAGCTTTCGGGAACAAATCCTTCCAGATTTCTGCTTTGTATGCTGATAAAACTTTCTTTTCAACATCGCTATAATTCTTTCTTATATCTTCCTTTCTTGTATCAGGTGCAATTGGATTTCCTGTTGAATCAATATACGTATTAGGCAATCTTGGGAATGGATAAACGTATGCACCTATACCAGTCTTTTTAGAAAATGTTGGATCTGTCTTTCTCATCTCATCAATCTTAGAAATAAATACTCGTTTCCCGTTTACGTATGTGTGATGAATTCCTTCAATTCCCCACTGTCTGAGGATATTAGCATCTTCTGTGCACATCCAGTCTAAAAATTTTATTGCCCTTACTTTATCTTTACACTTAACAGTTATTGCAATACCCCAACCACCTGTGTAACCTACTTTTACATCAGGAGGACACTGTTTTATCTTTTCATTAACAGTAACAGGATAATAACCATATGTGTATTCATACTTACCAGCCTTTTTAAGAGCTGTAATTGGTTCACCTACTGCCCAGCCTGCATCTATCAAAGCAAGAACCCTTCCAGAAGCAATTTTTGCTTTATATTGGTCATCTTTCTGAACAAATGTCTCTCTGTCAAGAATTCCTGCATTCCACAGGTGGTTTAGCCATTTGAAGTATTCTTTTTCAATTGGTCTTTTATAATGCCTGATTACTTTTAATGTTTTAGGATCAACATAAAACTCTCCATCATCTGGAGCACCTGTTGCCTGAAAAGCAGGATTTGTAACCGAAATAACAGTTCGCCAGTCATCTGCCGAAAGTGTTAGCGGAATTGTTGGAAGTCCCTCTGTAGTAGGATGTTTTTTCCAGTACTTGACTATTGCATCCTCAAAGTCTTTTATTGTTCTTATTCTTGGATAATTTTGTTCAATTACTACTCTGTGCTGAACCATAAAGCCACCATTCACGTCGAGAGTAGCATCATTATCTGTTGTGATACCCAAGCAATAAATGTGCGGATCCTGTGGGCTCCATCTGAGTCTCTTGAGGTTTTTACCATATGCTTTTTTGATATTTGGCCCATATTTTTCAATTAAACTATCTAACTGAACAACACCACCGGCATTTTTTAGAAGTTGTAAATCACCTTTTGCATATACCAAATCCGGATAATCACCGCTTGCTGCCATAAGCTGAAGTTTTTGTTGACCTGCGCCTGCAGAAATTGCATATTCAATCTTTAATGTAACACCTGTAAGCTCTTTTATCTTTTGTGCAACTGGAGATTTAAAACCATCATCATTTGGATTTGTCTCAGCACTATACATGGTCAAAGTAATCGGATTTTTAGCCTCAGATGTTGGTTTTAGAGGCTTTATGAGCTTAGGACTTCCAGCATTACTTATAAAACAGTTACTTAGAATAAAACTAACAATAACAAGCATAGAAACAACTACAAAAAATTTTTTTGAAACTTTCATAGCCTTTCAATCCTCCCTCTTCCTATTTCTTTGTATTTATTTTAAGCTGGAATAACCAGCTTAAAATTAAAATTATTACTAATTTTTAACTTTTTACTGCACCTATCGTCATACCATGGATGAAATATCTCTGAACAAATGGGTACACAAGCAATATGGGTAGAGTAACAATAATTGTCATTGCCATTCTCAATGAATGTGGTGTGACTTTCATTGTCCTGTTGGGATCAAGATTACTATAATAATCTACTTGAGAAGATGCAGTTGCATTGGACAAAATTTTCTGTAGTTCATACTGTAAGGTGGTAAGTTTAGGTTCACTTGAACAATACAGATATGTATCAAACCATGAGTTCCAGTGTCCAACTGCAATAAATAAACTTATTGTTGCAATAACAGGAGCACAAAGAGGTAATATTATTCTCCAAAATATCAAAAAGTCATTCGCTCCATCTATCATTGCTGATTCTTCTAAATCTGGCGGAATTCCTTCCATATATGACTTTATAACAATAACGTTAAAAGGACTTATAAGACCAGGAAGAATATACACTAAAAAGTTATTCATAAGTCCAAGTCCTCTTACCAACATGTAGTCAGGGATCAAGCCTCCACCTACGTACATAGTAACAATAAACATTATAGCAACTAGTCTTCTTGCAATAAAATCCTTCCTGTTTATAACATAGGCAACCATAGCAGTTGACAAAACACCTATTGCAGTGCCAATAACTGTTCTTAGCACAGTTATCATAACAGCCCAAGGAATTTGAGGATAGTTTAATGTTTCTGTATAGTTTACTAAAGTAAATTTTCGTGGAAATATTGTAATTCCACCTTTAACTGTATCATAAGGATCATTTAGTGATACAGCTAAAACATGTAAAAAGGGATAGAGAGTGATAACAGCTAAAATTATCATTAATAGGTAATTAAATATTTCAAAAACCACATCCCCAGCTGTCTTCTTTTTCACTTTAAAATGCCTCCTTTGAGTCAAATTTTCTTCTTTTACATCATTCGATATCCAGTTGCCTTTTTAGAAAACCAATTAGCAAAAATAAGTAGAATCAAGCTCACCACTGACTTGAAAACACCTGCAGCTGTTCCAAACGAATATCTGCCTGTACCTATACCATATGTAAGTATATAAAGATCAACTACATCAGCAACATCTCTTGTTGCAGCAGTTCTTAAAAGAAATTGCTTTTCAAACCCTATGTTTATTATGTTTCCTATACTTAAAATCAAAAGAACTATGACTGTTGGCATTATACCAGGCAAAGTTATGTTTATCATCTTTCTGAATCTTCCAGCACCATCAACTGTTGCAGCTTCATATAACTCAGGATTTATTGATGTGATAGCTGCCAAGTATATAATCGTGTTCCAACCGAGTTCTTTCCAAATATCAGAAAATGTAACTATCCACCAAAAATACCGGGGATCAGCCATGAACATCACCGGGTAGTTTGTGAGATGAAATTTTTGTAATATTTGGTTTATAACACCGCTTGGCGAGAGAATTTCGCTCACTAAACTTGCTACAACAACCCATGAAACAAAATGTGGAAGATATGAAATTGTCTGAACAGTTCTCTTAAATACTATATTTTTTATTTCATTCAAAAGCAAAGCTAAGATTATTGGCAATGGAAAGCCAAATATTAATCCCATAAAGCTCATAACTAAGGTATTTCTCATAGCCTTATAAAAATCAGGGTCCTGAAACATCTCAATAAACCACTTAAATCCAACCCATTCTTGACTCCAAATAGGTTTGCCAGGTTTATAATCCTGAAACGCCATAATCCAACCCCACAGAGGGATATATCTAAAAACTATAAGCCATATTATAAAAGGAAAAATCATAAGGATTAAATATCTTTGTCGCCACAACTTCTTTGTAAGTTTTGCACTGTTCATTTTTTGCCCTCCAAATTTTGATCAAAACTCACTGCTGTATCAATAATGAATTTTAAAAGGAAAAACAAAATAATGATACCCCATTTTTTTGACATCTTGTACCCTGTAGTTTAGACATTAATTTAAAGATAAAGCAAGAAAGCAAAAATGAAAAATAAAGCCTTTTTAAACGTTTTAGTCTTTTTTGTGATTATATCACTTGTAATTGGAATAAGGTGCGTAGAACAAAAAAATTATTTCTTCGAAACAAAATAGTAAAATCAAATTGCTTTCGCGTATGAAAACGCTGAAAACTCTACAAGCATACAACACAATGAGGATAAATCTGCCAAACCAAAAGTTGAAATATTATATAACAAAATACAAGCACTTGGTAGTGCAGTTGCTGATTACTATTATTCTATGAACAAAACTATTGAAAAAAATCTTACCCCAAACGATAACTTAGAAACAATAAAACTAAAAGAAAAGTTAAAAATTATAAAACCATTTGTAGAAGAATGGTCCAGCTTTTAAACGAACTTAAAGAGAATCCACAAAATTGAAAAAGTATTTGGCAAAAATATAAACAATTGCATATAGAAACAGGTGCTTTAATTTCTTCTCTTGAATATATTTCTGAATTCAAGAAAAAAGTATTTTTCGGAACACCAGAAGGGAAAAAGTTAGCAGAACAAAATCACCTTGCCGAAGAAGATATCAATAATTTACAGGACGAATATTATAAACTTTTAGAACAAAAGAAAAAAGAACTTACTGAATAGCTTGGTGATTTGAAAGAAAAAACAAAATTGTTGAGTAAATTTAAAAATATAAAACTAAAGAATGGTAAATTTTGTTTGGATTAAAAACTTAGAAAATATGTTAAAAAGGGCTGTCCTGAAAACACTGGATAGCTTCTTTTTTGCAATATAGATAAGAATTCCAAAAAATTTATTTAGATGAATTTTTCTGTAAATAAATATAAATATTTTATTTCTTTATTTGTTCTTTATATTCTTTTGGTGAAAGTCCTACATATTTTTTAAACTTTGAACAGAAATAATCAACGTCCTCAAATCCAACTTTTTTACATGTTTCGCATACCTTATATCCTTCCTTCAAAAAGGCTTTTGCTTTTTCTATTCGCACTTTATCTAAATATATTGTAAAGTTTTCTCCAAATATTTTTTTGAATAGTTTACTAAAATATGAACTGTTGTATCCAAATGCATTGGCAATTATTTCTAATTTTATATCTGCAAAATAGTTTTTTTCTATGAATTCAGCAATTTTTCTTTTAAAGCTCTTAGGATCTATTTTACTGATTTCATCTGCCAAAGATACAAAATAGAACTTTATTAAACTTTTTAATTCTGTTAATGTTTGTTGCATATAAAGGTTTTTTAAAATCTCCCGACAAAGATACTTTTCAACAACAGGCTTATATAAATTGTCTTGTAACAATTTATATAATGTTTCAATATAAAAGTTTAAAAAATTTATTTTTACATCCTCTTCAGACATATCGCTATACAAAAGGTTTTCAGTTTTCTTTTCAAGTATCTGATTAATACTGTCAAATCCATTTAGAACAATAGCCATTACCAATTTTTCAATATATTCTTTATCGTTAAATTTATTTTCCCTATTTTTTTCATATTCCTTACATTCTCCTATGTAAATAATTCCTTTATACCCCAGCAAAAATCTGTTTTCAAGAAGCCTATTTGCTTCCTCAAATGATTTTTTAATAAGATTATAGTCATCCACTTCACTCCCAATTGAGATTATTACTTGACTTCCCGCAATTCTCATTAAGTTTTCTTTTAAAATGTTAATACTTTTGCTATTGAATGGATACCAAAAATCTTTGAAAAGTATGCATATATGATTGTTAACAACAGTAGTATATCCACACTTATTTCTTTTTAAAAATCCATCCACTTCGCTCTTAAAACGAAAAATCCTATCTTCCATAAACTTTTGATTACCCTTGTTATAAAATGTTACTATTGCAACCTGGTATTTTTTCCACGGAAGTGAAAGTTTATAAAAACCATTAAAATAATCTATTTCATTAGCATCAAATGTCCCCAGCAAAAGTTTTTCTATTACTTTTTCCAAACCAAGTTCTTGAGTTGTATGCATCATTTTTTGAAGTTCAATTTCCTGGCTAATTTTTTGTTTTACTTTCTCTAACTTCTGCTGAAGTAAATACGGGTCAACAGGTTTTAGCAAATAACTTTCAACACCAAGTTCAATTGCTTCTTTTGCATATTCAAATTCAGAATACCCTGAAATAATTATAATTTTTGTATTTACTTTTTCCTCTTTTAACTTGTTTATTAGCGTAAGCCCATCTATTCCGGGTATTCTAATATCAATCAAAGCAACCTCAGGTTTAAATTTTTTTATTTTTTCCAATCCTTCTATTCCATCTTGAGCAGTAGCGACAACCTCAAACCCCAGAGATTCCCAATCAATAATTTTTTGAAGACCTTCTAAAATAATAGGCTCATCGTCAATTAAAATTGTCTTTAGCATAATCTCTTTCACCTCTTTGGAATTTGAATTTTCACATTTGTGCCTTTACTAAATTCACTATCTATATAAATTCTTGCCTCATCCCCATAAAACAGTCTCAGTCTATGATAAACATTTTTTAGTCCTACATGACTTTTGTCTTTTCCATCTAAAGAACGTAAAAGCTCTTCAAGCTTTTCCTTTGACATTCCAACTCCATTGTCCGCTACAATTATCTTTATCACTTCATCTTCTTCAAATACTTTAACTTCAATACTTCCCTTACCTACCATAGGTTCTATGCCATGTCTGATAGAATTTTCTACAAGTGGCTGGATAATAAATGGAAGCACTTTTGAATAAAAAAGATTTTCCTGAACTTCAATTTTGTAATTTATTTTATCTCCAAATCGAAACTTTTGAATTTCTAAAAACTCCTTAACAATTTCAATTTCTTTTTCCAAAGATATTAAATCTGTTGTCATCTCAAGGCTTTTTCTTAGTAGATCACTCAATAAATAAACAACATGAGCTATTTCATGTTGACCAGTACAAAATGCTTTCATCCTGATAGATTCAAGAGTATTGAATAAAAAATGAGGATTTATCTGATTACAAAGCATTTCAAGCTGGATTTCTCTTTGTTTTGCTATTATTTGTTGTTTTTGAATTTCTGCAAGATATACCTGGTCAATTAGATTTTTGATATTTTTCGCCATTGTTTTTATATTTTCTGTGAGCTGTCCTATTTCATCATTGCCTAAAATATTTATCTGTGCATCTAAATTGCCATGCGATATTTCATTTACTTTTTTATTTAATATTGCTATTCTATCTGTTATTAGCTTAGAGAATAAGAGCATAAGCAGAAGTGAAACCAGTAAATTAATAAGTATAAGTCCAAATGTAATAAAAGTTATTCTGTTAACACTTTCAAATATTTTTTTCTTCGAGAAAAATGAAATAATTTTAAGGAAGTTATTCCCACTTTCACTTGCACTAATTGTACCTAAAATTGCCATTGTTCTTTGGTTATAGATATTGAAATTTTTAAAAAAACAATCATCTTCTAAGGACAAGTCAAAATTTAGTCTTTTGCCAATAAGTTTTTCATCCTTTGCTACAACAACAACTTTATCATCGTTAACTACAAGAGTGTTTAAATGAAGTGATAATATTTCTTCAAGTTTTTCTTTCTTTATATAAATCACCATTACACCTATTTTTTCTCCATAAGAATTTTTTATTAGTCTGATCAAACTGAAATAATACTGTGGACGAAATGGATTCTCATCATAAACAAGGTCCCATAAAATTTTTCCATCACCTTTTATCGCTTTTTTAAACCATTTCTGAGCTTTAATGTGCTGGTCAACCTTTATAATTTCGCCTGTATTAAGCAATGTGGGATTAAATGCAAAAATTTTTATTGCATAAATATTTCTGTGGTAAATAGATATAAGATTGGAAAGTTCTGTATATGAATTATAATCATAATAAATCTCAGATATATCTTTATATTCTGTTGAAAGTATATTCAAGAGTTTTTTATCAAGATATAACTTATTAGAAATATCAACCGCATTCTGTACAATATCCATAAGTTTGATTTTTACATCCTCAACATTTTTTCTCGTGTCTTTGATAGCATTTTCCAAAGCAATTGCTCTGAGGTTTAAAAAAAGAATAATCCCCAAAATAGTTTGGGGAATTAAAGCAGAAATCACAAAGGCCAATATGAACTTTTTCTTTATTTTCAAATTTACAAAAAAGAATCTCATTTTTATCTCACCTATTTGATTTCTTTAATTTTAATTATATATTTTGTCAATATTCAACAACGCCTCTTTACTTGCTACTTCTAAAATTACTTCACTACCATTATCTTTTTGATTTACAATTGCATTAAACTGAGACTTTAATCCAAGTCCATGGAAAAAAAGTCTCCACGGCTTTTGAGAATCTTTCAATACAGTTATTAAAATTTTACCATTGTTTCTTTTTACTTCTAATTCAAGTTCTGTTTCGCCACTTACATTATTTACAACCACATAAGCTACTTTTCCATCTTCTAATTCATAAACATTCAAAGTCACATTGTTCACATAATCATAATCAGGTCTTGCGTCACAACTTCCTATTGGAATTATCGAATTCGGTCTTGCCAAAAGCGGTAAGCTAAAATAGCCATGTTTTTCCTCTCTCCATCTGCCACCAACAACTTTCTCTCCAGTCAATATATTTGTCCATGTTCCCTCTGGAACATAATACTTAACTTTACCATTTGTTGAAAAAACTGGAGCAACTAAGAGGCTATCTCCAAGCATATATTGTCTATCAAGGTATTCGCATGCTGGGTCATCTGGAAACTCTAATACCATAGGTCTTAAGATTGGAATTCCCTTTTCTACCGTTTCTTTAGCCTTTGCAAAGATATAAGGCATAAGTCTACATTTTAGCTTTGTAAAAAACCTCAAAACATCTACTGCTTCATCATCATAAAGCCATGGAACTTTATATGCAGAATTTCCATGAAGTCTGCTATGGGAAGACAAAAGCCCAAATGCAACCCACCTTTTATAAAGGTCTGGAGTTGCTGTACTCTCAAAGCCTGCTATATCATGACTCCAAAATCCAAAACCGCAAAGAGAAAGTGAAAGACCTCCTCTTAGTGTCTCTGCCATGGACTCATATGAAGCCAAACAATCTCCACCCCAGTGTACAGGGAATTTTTGACTTCCAGCTGTTGCAGACCTCGCAAAGACAACTGCCTCTCCTTTGCCAAGAACTTCTTCCAATGTTTCATATACCGTCTTGTTGTAAAGATAAGTGTAGTAATTGTGCATCTTTTCAGGGTCAGAACCATTAAAGTATACAACATCTGTTGGAATTCTCTCGCCAAAATCTGTCTTAAAACAATCTACTCCCATTTTAATTAACTCTTTGAGCTTTTCTGAATACCACTTGCAAGCCTCCGGGTTTGTAAAATCAACAATAGCCATTCCAGGTTGCCAATCATCTGTCTGCCAAATATCCCCATTGGCTTTTTTTAAAAAATATCCTTTTTCTTTTCCCTCATCAAAAAGTTTCGAAAGTTGAGACACATAAGGATTTATCCAAACACAAATCTTAATTCCCTTTTCTTTTAAACCATTTAGCATCTTGAAAGGTTCTGGAAAGATCCTTTTATCCCATTCAAAATCAACCCAGTGCATATCCTTCATCCAGAAACAGTCAAAGTGAAATACATGAAGAGGAATATCTCTTTCAATCATTCCATCTATAAAGCTTGTAACTGTCTTTTCATCATAATTCGTGATAAAAGAGGTTGTAAGCCACAGTCCGAAAGACCAAGCTGGTGGAAGTTTTGGTCGACCAGTAAGTTTTGTGTAATTTTCTAAAACATTTTTCATGTTACTACCACCGATTATAAAATACTCTAAATACTCACCTTTCACAGAAAATTGAACTCTCTCAACATTCTCAGAGGCAATCTCAAATGACACACGCCCCGGATCATTTACAAAAACTCCATAACCACGGTTTGTGATATAAAAAGGAATGTTCTTGTAAGCCTTCTCAGAAATGGTTCCACCATCTTCATTCCAAATATCAACTGTCTGCCCATTCTTAACAAAAGGGGTAAATCTCTCACCCAGCCCATAAACACACTCGCCAACACCCAAAGAAAGCTGTTCCCTCATGTAAGTAGTATTATCAGACATGATTGCATAACCAAGATACTTATAACCATTTTTTGTTAGATATTTGTCTTCATAGTAATATGTTACTCCCCATTCGCCTTTTTTATTAATGGTGGCTTTGAGCTTCCCACTTGTTATTACTATACTATCCGAAGAATCTTCTATCAAAGGACAATATCCTTCTTCTTTATAAAATTCAAAATATGGCTTTTTATCCATTTGTCCTTTGTAGTGCCAAATTTGCACTCTTATAATATCCTCAAACGGCGAAGAAAATCGCATAGTGAAAACAGGCCCTTGTAAAGTTTGACCTCGATTTGTGATAAATTGAGCTGGCGCATACACAGTAACAGAATCTCTTGTCACTTCATAATCATATAAATGAGCTGGATGATATAATCTCACTCCTTCCTTGACACGCCAAAAACCTTCTGTGAATTTCATTTTAACAATCCCTCTCCCTTTAGAATAAAAAATTATTGCTTTGTAAAGAGATGAAGAACAATCAAGTGTTATTATACAATGCTTTTTATATTACTTCTCATACTCTTTTGCAAAAAAGTATAAATACTTTGCTTTGAGCAATTGAAAGTTAAGTTTTAACTTTTTATATTTTCTTGTACTTGAATGGAGTTGTGCCCACATACTCTTTAAAAACCTTTATAAAATAACTTACACTGTTAAAACCTACTTCAAATGCAATCTCAGAAATACTCATGTTTGTATTTTTGATAAGCTCTATTGCTTTTTCAACCCTGAATTTGTTTATGTAATCAACCGGTGTGAGATGAGTAATTTCCTTGAAAAGACGACAAAAATAGAATTTGCTTAGGTTTGAAACTTTTGCTAACATGTCAATATCAAGTTCAGATGAATAGTTTAAATTTATATAATCAAGTGCAGATTTTATCCTCTCAATTTTTAAATCAAATTCTCTGTCAGTAGTATCTGTTATAATATAGCCTCTATTAAAAAGATGGTAAAATATAGTATATAAATAGCCCTTTACCAAAAGTTCATAACCTTTTGGCTTTTCTTTCCACACTGTTATTATGCTCGAAATTAGTGCTCCAATACAATGGTCATCAAACTTATTTTGAACAAGCACTTTTCTTTCTAAAATAGATTGCAAATATTTGCTTTTGCATATATCTGGAGTTTCTGAAAAGAGCATATTTAAACTGAACACAATAGCATAAGGCTCGGGATCTTCTTCAGCTTTTCCACCGTGAATTGAACCACAGTTGACAAATAAAAACTGTTTTGGTCCCAAAAAATACTCTTTGCCATCAACTCTAAAACTCGCTGTTCCCTTTTCAAGATAAACTATCTCAAATTCTTCATGCCAGTGAGGAAGAAGAGTATTGTTCTCATGAACAAATATATTTTCATAAACATTTATAGGAAATATAGCACTGCCGTGCTGAACCTTTTCTTTTAGCCTCAGTCTTTCATCCATTGTGATTTCCTCACTTTATTGTATGTTTTCAATAAAAACAATACATTAGTATCAAATAAATTTTACCACAACCACAACAAAATAAAAAGCTGCCGCAATCTAAAACTTGCGACAGCTTTTCATCCACTGATAATATTTTATTTTTTCATCTTCATAACTTCTTTTGCTTTGTTGACAATCTCCTCTGCTGTGAGCTTGTAGTATTTGAGAACATCCTCAGGCTTTCCTGACCTTCCAAACTCATCATTTACACCAACCATTTTTACCGGCACAGGATAGTTTTGAGCCAAAACCTCAGAAACAGCACTTCCAAAACCGCCTAAGATATTGTGCTCTTCTGCTGTGACAATGCAGCCAGTTGTCTTTGCCACATCTAAAATCAAATCAACATCAATTGGTTTTATGCATGGCATATCAACAAGATATACCGAAACACCTTCATCCTGAAGCATTTTTGCTGCCTTTATAGCTTCATGTACCATAAGTCCTGTTGCCAAAATACCAACATCTTTCCCTTTTTGAAGAACAATACCTTTGCCAAGAGTAAGCTTCAGCTCTCCTTTTTTGTAAATCTCCTCAACACCAAGCCTGCCCAAACGAATATAAACAGGTCCTTCATGCTCAATCGCAAGTCTTACACACTCATAAGTTGATGTCGCATCAGCAGGTGATAATACTACCATGCCAGGGATAACCCTCATCAATGCTATATCTTCAAGCATCTGATGGGATGCACCATCTTCGCCGATTGACACACCTGCATGTGATGCTCCAATCTTTACATTTAAGTGTGGATAACCTATTGAATTTCTCACCTGATCATAAGCTCTTCCAGCAGCAAAGACCGCAAATGTACTTGCAAAAGGAATTTTGTCACATGTTGCAAATCCTGCTGCTGTTGCCATGAGGTCCTGTTCTGCAATTCCTATATTGAAAAACCTATCAGGAAATTTCTTTTTGAAAATCTCTGTCCTTGTTGATTTTGAAAGGTCAGCGTCAAGCACAACAATATTTTTATATATTTCCCCAAACTCAGCCAATGCCTGACCATATGCCTCTCTTGTTGCTATTTTTGCCATCTTATCCTTGCACCTCCAAACTTTCTAACTGCTTTTGCAACTCTTCAAGGGCTTTTTGTGCCTGCTCTTTATTTGGTGCTGTTCCATGCCAGCCAGCTTCGTTTTCCATAAACGATACACCTTTTCCTTTAACTGTTTCAGCAATTATAATTGTAGGCTTTCCTTTTACTGTCTTTGCTTCGTTTACAGCATTTTCAATCTGGTTAAAATCATGTCCATCTATTTTTATCACATGCCAGCCAAATGCCTTGAACTTCTCATCAACAGGCTCAGGTGACATAACCTCTGTGATTTTGCCATCTATCTGAAGCCCATTGTGGTCTAAAAATGCTGTAAGATTATCAAGTTTGTAATGTGCTGCTGTCATAGCTGCTTCCCAAATTTGACCTTCTTGAATCTCACCATCACCAAGTAAAATATAAACTCTATAACTTTTTCCATCTAACTTTCCAGCCAATGCCATACCGTTTGCAACAGACAAACCTTGTCCCAACGACCCTGTTGACATCTCAACTCCAGGCACTTTTTTCATATCAGGATGACCCTGTAAATTTGAATAAATCTGCCTGAAGCCTGTAAGCTCATTTTTGTTGATGAAACCCTTTTCAGCCAAAACGGCATACAAAAGAGGCGATGCATGTCCTTTGGAAAGAACAAATCTGTCTCTGTTTGGATCTTTTGGATTTTTGGGATCGATATTCATTTCAACAAAGTAAAGATACGTTAAAATTTCAACACCAGAGAGTGAACCGCCAGGATGACCAGAACCAGCTGATGCAGTTTGAATAATTATACTCTTTCTTATTTCGGTTGCTATTTTTTTTAGTTCAAGCTCTTTTGCCTTGTCCATTTTGTACCTTAAACCTCCTTTTATAAAAATACAATTGTAGGATTCCTGTTTACCCATTAAATGATAGATTATTTTTTTTTCTTTATTATACCATTAAATTATTTTTTACTCAAACAGAAAAACCTTCACCTAAAACCTCACGAACATCCGTCAGAATCACAAAGGCTCTTTGGTCAATGCTCTTGACAAGGTTTTTGACACGGCTGACCTCATGCCTCTTTACCACACACAGCAAAACATTTTTTTCTGTTTTTGTCCACATACCAACACCGTGAAGAGCTGTGACTCCCCTGTCAAGCTCTTTTAAAATCTTTTCAGCAATTATGTCAGATTTATCTGAGATTATTATGAGCGCTTTTGCAAAGTTGACACCCTCCAGTATTGCATCAATAAGTTTTGAACATGCAAAGAGGGTCAAAACTGCCCAAAGTCCAAGTTCGTAATTTTTAAATACAACTGATGCAAGCACAATAACTGCAACATCAAGTCCTAAAAGGATTTGACCCACAGAGATAAATGAAATATATTTATGTATAATCTTTGCAAGCATTTCAGTTCCGCCAGTTGTTGCACCAAAAAGAAGAACAATAGCAAGTCCAATCCCCATCAGTGCTCCACCAAACACTGACGCTAAAAGCTTGTCATATGTAATGCAGTGAACAAATGTGGTGATGTCTGTGAGCACTGAAAGAATGATCGTACCATAAACACTTTTTACACCAAAATCCACACCAATTGTTCTAATACCAAGAATAAAAGCGGGAATGTTCAATGCAAGCATGGTCATACCCACAGGAAGCTTGTAGTGCGAAACATAATATACAACTGTTGCAATTCCAGAAAAACCCCCAGCTGCAATCTTATTTGGAACAAGAAAAAGATTCAAAGATAGTGCCACTAAAAGTGAACCAAAGGTTATTGCAGTATATTCGTATATTACCCTGAAAATTTTTTTTAGCATCTATCTTCCTCCAAATATCCTTGTTTTTAAGACAATAAGTACAAATTTAGGGAGTGCAAGCATTCTTTTGAATCTCCAAGGCTGAGTAATTAGTCTGTAAAACCATTCAAGCCCTAATCTTTGAAATATAACAGGTGCTCTTTTTACCTCACCTGACAAAACATCAAGGCTGCCACCAACACCCATAATGAGCTTACATTTGAGCTTCTTTTTATTTTTGTAAATCCATTCTTCCTGTCTCTTCATACCCATTGCAACAAATAAAACATCTGCTTTTGAGGAGTTTATAATCTCCACAACCATCTCATTTTCATCTTCACTAAAATATCCATGATGAACCCCACAAATTTCTAATTTTTTGTATTGTGTCAAAAGATTTTCTTTGGCTTTTTCAGCAACTCCCGGTTTTGCGCCAAGTAAAAATACTTTTGTCTTCTTTTCCTCAAACTCTGGCATAAGAGACATCATTAGATCAAAACCTGTAACCCTTTCATACAGTTTTTCACCAAAATATTTTGATGCCCAAACCACACCAATACCATCAGGCACATTTAAATCCCCCGAATTTAAAATCTTTTTAAATTTCTCATCTCTTCTGGCCAACATTATCATCTCAACATTGGGTGTAAACACCACTTTAGGTGAAGATGAAGATAAAAATTCTATGCATTTTTTCTTTGCCTTGTCAAAATTGATACAATCAATCCTTATACCCAAAACATTGATGCTCTTTCTTTTCTTGATTGAGGCTAAAGCCTCTTTTAAAATCTCAAATGATTTTTCAGCCTTTTGAATCATATTGAGAGTTATCTGTTCAATTTTTTTTTGAATTTTTGTTTCGTTAAGCATATATTGAATATTTAATAGGACATTGTTAATATCAAAGCTGTCAACATATCCCACTGGTTTCAAACCATATATTTTAAGAAAACTATCAATTTTGGGATCATAAGATATCCCAACAAATTTCTTGTTCATTTTGGCTGCGAATATGAGACTGTGAAGTCGCATCCCAAGTATCAAATCAAAATAACTAAAAATACCTAAAAGTTCATGAGGTTGAAAATTTTCAGAAAGAACATATGGTTTATTACTCATTTTTGAAACAATTTCATTTATCTTTATTGTATCCCACTTGCCTTGAAAAGGAATAAAGACTACATTATAGCCTTCATTTTCTATAAGAATGTCTGCAATCTGGGCAATTTTGTCGGTCATATCCTTTTCTTTTTTCCACTTTCTTACTACTATTCCTATTGTCTTTTTATTAAAATCTATTTCATATGTTTGAAGCAGTTTTTTTACTTTCTTTTCGCAGCAAGGGTTCAATAAAAATGCAGGATCTGCTGACAAGTCTATTTTGTTTTTAAGCTTCAATCTATGCAAAAGGTCAAAAGAATCATAATCTCTCACTGTAATATAATCTGCAAGCTTGATTATATGCTTGAAAATCAAGACATTATACCAGTTTTTAATCGGTCCTATCCCTTGAGAAAAAATAAAGACCTTCTTTCCAAATAGTTTTGCAACAAAAATCTGAAAGAGGTAATAATAAAGACTTCTGTTGCTTGTCTCATTTTGAAAAAGACTTCCTCCACCAGAAATAAAAATATCACATCTTTTTATTGCTTTAACAACTTTACAAATCTTTTTTCTGTTTATAGATTCTACATTGTAAATCTTACTTGTAAGGTGCGGTCTTGATGAAAGAACCACAATATTAAAATCTTCATTTTCTTGTCTCTCATATTCTCTCAGCCTATCTATTAAAACCCTTAGTATCGCCTCATCACCAGTATTTAATTGTCCATAGTATCCTGAAATAACAATGTTTTTCATTCTCTTTGATCACCCAATTTATTATTTTGAATAAACTCAAACCAAGTTGCAGAAAATAAACCTTGAAGGCTGCAAATTCAAATTAAAACGGAGGTATTGAAGATGCCAGACAGAATCACATGCAATGTTTCAGACTGCATGTACTGGGATAACAAAAGATGCACCGCCCCATCTATTGAAGTTTCTGTGGATGGCGGTGGCTCATCTGCCCAGGGAACAAAAGAAAAAACAAACTGCCACACATATCAGCTCAAAAGATAATACCTATCTTTTTACTTCACTTCCATAAGGACAGACCCTCATGCATATGCCACATACCTGACCCCGCCCAATGAACTTAAACTTTTCTTTCATATAACTACTACATGCATGGGGGTCTATCATCTCGTTTCTATCTATACCTAAATACCATGTCCTACCATAGATTGCTTGAGCTGGACAGCTCACAACACAAAGATTACAATCACCACATTTTGGCTCAATAACATTATTTTTTATCACGTTTTCTGGTTCATATGTTGTTAGAATTGTTCCAAGGCGCACACGTGGTCCAAATCTTTCGTGAACAAAAAGATTGTTCTTCCCAATAAACCCCATTCCAGAAAGCACAGCACCTATTTTATGTGACAGCACACCCGAAAACCCATTGTCCTTGCCATGAATACTCTGTGATGCAGCAATGCTATAAGCAAAATATCCTTTTGATTCCAAAAACAGCACACCTTTTAAGGTTAAAAGGTCAATAAGATTGTTTACAGCTTTGTAGTGGTGATAGTATGTAAATGTTGGTGAGTTAACAATCTCGTTAACAATGGCATCTGAAAGCTTTACAACCACTGTTATACATGTTTTGAACATCTTCAGATCATCTGGCAGGTATGAATTTATGGAAGAAAACCCTACATCACTTGCACCCTCGGAAATTAACATCTTTTTGAGCTCTTCTAAAAGCATTTTTCAATCATCTCTCTTTAGCTAAAATATAAAATTCAAGACTTCCTCTATATTTGACATTCCAAAGACTTCAATTGTGCCATCACTTTGGATTGTTTCCATATTTCTCTTTGGAATGATAGCCCTTTTAAACCCCAGCTTTTTTGCTTCGTTCAATCTTTTTTCTATATTCGACACAGCTCTAATTTCGCCTGTCAAACCCACTTCACCTATTAATACAGTATCTCCAATAGGAAGTCCTTTATAACTTGAAGCTATTGCGCACACAATGGCAAGGTCTGCTGCCGGCTCTGAAACCTTAAACCCACCTGCCACATTTACATATATATCCTGGACATTTAACGCAAAGCCCATTTTCTTTTCAAGCACAGCACAAAGCATCACACATCTATTATAATCAATTCCTGTCACTGTTCTTCTTGGTGTGCCAAAAGAGGTTGGAGTAGTAAGCGCTTGTATCTCTAAAAGAATAGACCTTGTTCCTTCTATTGCAGAATAAATAGCCACACCCTCAACATTGTAACTACTTTCCAAAAAAATGCTTGAAGGATTTTTTACCTCGACAAGTCCACTATCTGTCATCTCAAAAATTCCAAGCTGATTTGTAGGACCAAATCTGTTTTTGTATGCTCTAATCACTCTGTATGTGTTAAATCTTTCTCCTTCAAAATACAATACACAGTCAACCATGTGTTCTAAAACCCTCGGTCCTGCAATAAGCCCATCTTTTGTCACATGCCCCACAATTACAGCTGTGATGTTATAAGTCTTTGAGATTTTTAAAAGCTGCATTGTAACATCTCTAACTTGGGTTACACTTCCAGGCGCTGACTGATTTTCTGGTACATACATGGTTTGTATAGAATCAATTATAACAAACTCTGGCTTTAATCCCAAGATAATATTTTTTATTAAATCAAAATTGGTTTCACATACAACATCAAAGTTTCCTTCAATACCAAGCCTTTGTGCTCTAAGTTTTAGCTGGTTTGCTCCTTCCTCGCCTGATACATACAAAACCTTCATTCTTCCACTTAATATATTTGCAACCTGCAAAAGCAAAGTTGATTTTCCAATTCCCGGCTCACCGCCAAGCAAAATGAGCTCTCCCTTTACAAATCCACCGCCAAGAACACTGTCCAGCTCTTCTATGCCAGAGAAAAACCTTTCTTCTTTTGTACTGAGGTTAGAAAGTTTTAGAACAGCTAAGTTTTCTTTTGAAGCAGAAATAGGTTCTGTTTTGTTTTGGTCTACTCTTTCAAGCACAAAGGTATCCCAGCTTGAACAGTTTGGACACCTTCCAAGCCATTTTGAAGTTCTAAAACCACACTCCTGACAAACATAAATGTTTTTTATTTTCATTTTTTTATTTTCTCCTCAAAATCTTTTCAAATCCACACGATATATTTTTATCATATTTTCACTCTTTTATAAAGAGTTATGATATAATCTAATCGATAAGGTATTTAAGTTGAGGAGGTTTGTTTTTCTAAAATGAAAGTTTTGCACCTTATAAGCGGTGGTGATACAGGAGGAGCAAAGACTCATATAATAAATCTGTGTTCGAAGCTAAAAAATCTTGTTACCCTTAAAATTATATGCTTTATGTACGGACAATTCTATGAAGAAGTAAAAAATGCTGGAATTGACATAGATGTTATTGAGCAATCTTCTCGATTGGATCTGAGTGTAGTTGATAAAATTGCAAAAATTATTGAAAATGAAAATTATGATATTATTCACTGTCATGGTGCAAGAGCAAACTTTATCGGAATGTTTTTAAAACTAAAAATTAAAAACAAGCTATTTATCACAACAGTACATAGTGATTTTGATTTAGATTTCCAAGACTCTTTTTATAAAAGAGTGTTTTTTTCATTTTTAAATAAACTTGCTTTAAAAAGATTTGACTATTTTGTTTCTGTGGGCTCTGCACTGATTGACAAGATAAAGGGTCTTGGGGTAAGAGAAGATAGAATTTTTCTTTTGTATAATGGTTTTGATTTTTCAAAAGAGATACATTATGTGCAAAAGGATGAGTTTTTATCAAAGTTTCTTGACAGAAAAGTATTTGATTCCAAAATAGTTATAGGAAACTTGAGCAGGTTATACAAGGTAAAAGGTCTTGATGTGTTTATAAAAGCTGCAAGTATAATAGCTAAAAAATATCCTGATGTTATTTTTTTAATCGGCGGAAGTGGTCCTCAAAAGGAATTTTTAAAGCAAATGATAAGTGTATACAATTTGAACGATAGAGTATTTCTACTTGGCACCATAAAAAATCCATATGACTTTTTCAATAGTATAGATATAAATGTCATCAGTTCATACTCCGAAACCTTCCCATATTCAATCTTAGAGGCAACAGCACTTGAAAAGTGCTGCATATCAAGCAAAGTGGGTTCCGTGCCAGACCTAATTGAAGATGGCAAAAACGGTTTTTTATTTGAGGTTGGAGATTATAAAGGCCTTGCTCAAAAGATAGAAATTCTTTTGCAAAATAAAGATCTCATCAAAGAGTTTGGACAGCTTCTTTCTAAAAAAGCAAAAGAAAGGTTCTCTGCAGAAAACATGGCAAGGATGCAATTCGAGATTTATAAAAGCATACTTTCAAAAAAATAAAAGGGCTACTTGCTTCAAAAGTCTTATTTTCAAACCTCTTAGCAAGGTAGCCCTTTTGATTTTAAAAAATTCAAGAATTTTATAGCTTTACATTTCTTTCCTTGCTACTAATCCTTATAACCTCACTTACCTCTGATACAAAAATCTTACCATCACCTGGATTTCCTGTTGAACAGCACTCCAGAATAATGTCGATCACCTTTTCAAACTTCTCATCACTCACAACAATCATTACCAGAACCTTAGGAAGAAGATCCACGGTATAGCTTCCGGCTCTCCACTGCAAGGTAATACCGCGCTGTATGCCTCTTCCTTTAACTCTCATAACTGTCATTCCGTATATGCCCTCTTTTTCAAGGCACTCCTTGAGGTCGTTGAGTTTTTCTTCTCTTATGATAGCTTCTATTTTTTTCATCTCAAAACACCCCCAAAATTAAATTCCGCCATAAGCCTCTTCGCCATGCTGAGATATGTCAAGCCCAACTGTCTCTTCTTCATATGTGACAGCCAAACCAACTGTTCTGTCAAGCACTTTTGAAATTATCATGGTCACAATAAACGAAAATGCCCAAACAACTAACACCGAGATAAGCTGAACAAAAAACAGCTTGTAGTTTCCAAATAAGATCCCATCGTTTCCTGCTGGATTTACAGCCTTGCTTGCAAATATTCCTGTTGCTATTGCCCCCCAAGTTCCACCCATGCCATGACAAGCCCAAACATCTAACGTCTCATCAAGTTCTAATCTTTCTCTGAGTCTAATACAGTAGAACGATATTATAGAAGCAACTGCACCAATCACAATTGCTGAAAGAGAGTTTACATAACCTGATGCAGGTGTTATTGCAACAAGCCCAACAACTGCACCTGTTGCAATTCCAATTGCGCTTGGTTTTTTGTAAAGCCAGCTTATAATCATCCAGGAAACTGCAGCAGAGGCTGCCGCAACATTTGTGACAACAAATGCGTTGACACCAATCTCGTTTGCAGCAAGGCTGCTACCACCATTGAACCCGAACCAGCCAAACCAAAGTAAAAACGCACCAAGTAATGTAAGTGGAATATTGTTTGGTTCCATCTGAACTTTGCCAAAGTCCTTTCTTTTTCTTAGCACAAGCGATAGTGCCAGAGCTGACACACCTGCAGTGATATGGACAACTGTCCCTCCTGCAAAATCTAAAGCACCCAAGTTTTTGAGCCATCCACCTTTTGCCCACACCCAGTGCGCAACTGGATTGTAAACAAATATTGACCACAGTAATGTAAAAAGTATATAACTGCTAAACTTTATTCTCTCAACATAAGCACCTACAATAAGTGCAGGAGTAATTACTGCAAACATCATCTGAAATGCCATAAACAAAAGGTGTGGGATTGTGGCTGCATAGTCCGGATTGGGTTTATATCCAACATTTTTTAACCCTGCCCAATCAAAGCTCCCAATCAATCCAAACCTGTCAGGTCCAAAAGCCATGCTATAACCGATCAAAACCCATTCAATGCTGATAAGTCCCAGAGTCAGTGCTGACATAGTAATTGTGGAAAGAAGGTTTTTTCTTCTGACCATGCCACCATAAAAAAGACCTACTGCTGGTGTCATCAGCATAACCAAAGCAGTTGAAATTAAAACCCATACAATGTCTGCATAGTTCATCCAAAACACCCCCAAATTTTATTTTGAAAGTCTATATCCACCTAAAATGCAAAATGGGGACATACCTTTTTGGTATGCCCCCATTGGCAATTACAATTTTATTATATTCTTTTGAGTATAAATTGTCAATAGGTGAAAGAGAAAAACTCCTAAATTGCAAAAATAAAAGCTCCTTGAAAAAAGGAGCTGCAAAAATTCTTTTATCTTTTCGAGAACTGGGGTGCTCTTCTTGCTTTCTTGAGACCGTATTTCTTTCTCTCCACCATACGCGGGTCTCTTGTAAGAAATCCAGCTTTTTTCAACGCCGGTCTTAAAGTTGGATCAGCAAGTACAAGTGCTCTTGCAATACCATGTCTTACTGCACCTGCTTGCCCAGAAAGACCGCCTCCTTGAACCTTTGCTATCACATCATACTTACCAAGAGTTTCGGTAAGTGTCAATGGCTGCTTTACAATAATTCTCAATGTCTCAAGAGGAAAATACTCTTCCATGTTCTTGTCATTCACAATAATCTTTCCACTCCCAGGTGAGAGCCAAACCTTAGCAACAGAAGTTTTTCTTCTACCAGTTGCATAGTATTTTACCTGTGCCACTTTCATATCCTCCCTTAACTAAAACTATATTTCCAGCACTTCAGGCTTCTGTGCTGCATGTGGGTGATTTGGTCCTCTGTAAACTTTAAGCTTTCTCATGAACCTATCTCTGAGTTTATTTTTAGGAAGCATTCCGCGCACCGCAATCTCAATTGCCTTCTCCGGATGCTTTTCAAGAAGTCTGCGATATGGTATGAACTTGAGTCCACCTGGATACTTTGTATGATATCTGTATCCGTCCTTGTCAAGCTTTTTGCCCGTTAAAACAACCTTTTCAGCATTGATTACAATAACATAGTCACCTGTGTCAACATTAGGTGTAAACTGGGGTTTGTGTTTTCCTCTCAAAATCACAGCAATTTTAGCTGCAAGTCTTCCAAGCGGCTTTCCTGTTGCATCTATCACATACCATTTCTTTGGAACTTCATTTGGCTTTGCAAGGTATGTCTTCATCGCTTTCTTCTTCACTCCTTTTGAAATTTTTGTGGTCACCATATTAAATCTATACAATCAACAAATACTCGGGGCCTCATTTTAAAACATTAAATATTCTAATACATTATATTGTCAATGTCAATTGCTTGGGCAAGGATTTTTACGCTAAAAACACAAAGCATCTGATAAAAATTTTGGTAAAATATAAATGTAAACTCTGCATTGATAAGAAAGGGGGAAATCTTATTGAAATATTTGGTTGCACCAGATAAATATAAAGGGTCGTTTGACGCTTTAGTCGCATCTGAAATAATAAAAGAAGCTATTGTTGAGGTTGACAAAGGTGCAGAAGTTTTTCAGCTACCGCTTGCTGACGGTGGAGAAGGAACCTTAACAGCTCTATCTAAAATTTTTGGTGCCAAAATAGAAGAGCTTGAGGTAAATGACCCTGTTTTTAGGAAGATCAAAAGCAGAATAGGATTTTTTGAAGGTAAAGCAATCATTGAAATGGCAGAATGTTCAGGTCTTCTCCTTTTAAAAGAGGAAGAAAGAAATCCTCTTTACACAACAACATATGGTGTTGGCGAACTCATCAAATACGCAATTTCAAAGGGAGTTAAAGAAATCATCATTGGTATTGGCGGCTCTGCAACAAATGATGCAGGTACAGGAATGCTTTCTGCACTTGGAATGAAATTTTTGGACGAGAATGGAAATGAACTGAAACCAATCGGAGAAAACCTGATGAAAATAAAAAAGATAGATGATTCAGAATTTTTGAATGATGTTCGCAAAGTTAAATTTACAGTTTTGTGTGATGTTACAAACCCATTGTACGGAAAAAATGGCGCAGCGTATGTGTTTGCACCACAAAAAGGTGCAGATGAAAATGCTGTAAAGCTTCTCGATATAGGACTTAAAAATTTTGCAAATGTCGCTCAAGAGTATCTTGGAAAAGATTTATCACTATCAAGCGGAGCAGGTGCTGCAGGGGGCTTGGGATTTGCACTTTTGGCTTTTTTGAACGCTCAGTATGTATCAGGAATAGACTATATATTAAGCGCTTCGAGGGCTGAAGAACATGTCAAATGGGCAGATATTATCATCACTGGTGAAGGAAGATTTGACAGACAAAGCTTGTCTGGAAAATCTACAATTGGAATTGCAAGACTTGGTGCAAAGTTTGGCAAAACGGTAATTGTTGTTTCAGGGTCAATTGATTGTCCTTTTGAAGAGTACACAAAAGAAGGTATAACCTCAATTTTCTCCATAGTAGATATGGCTTCATCACTTGACAGATGCCTAAAGGAAGCTCCACGGCTTTTGAAAGAAACTACAAAGAGCATTGTAAATTTGATTTTAAGAACAAAAAAGCTTTAAAAATAAATAAAATCAGCAGGGGATTGTCCAATTATCTTTTGGGGCAATCCCTTTTCGTAGTAAAATAATACGGTTTTCGATTTAATTAATTATTTTTAACCATAAGAAATTTAAAAGTTAAACAATGTTTGATACAACAATCACTGCTTTTATACATTTATCTTTATTTTCTCTTACAAATTCAAAAGCTTGTGCAGCCTCATCCAATTTAAACCTATGAGTTACTAGTTTTTTAACTTTTTCTAAATTGCATGATAAAACTTCAATAGCTTTGTTATAAGTATTTGCGTATCTAAAAACACCATAAACGTTATACTCGTTATCTACAACAGAATTTATATTTACTGGAACCTCACTTTCTGCCAATAAACCAATAAGGACTATTCTACCACCGCGCTTTGTTATTTCAAAGGCTGTTTTATTTGTATCTTTAGAACCTGCAGTTTCAAAAGTTATATCTGGACCAGTATTTCCAGTTGCTTCAAGTATTAATTGCTTATAATTGCTCTCTTTTGCATTTATGACATGAGTTGCTCCTAATTCCTTTGCTGCCTCCAACCTCAAAGGCTGAACATCTACTGCTATTACTTGACTTGCTCCAAATGCTTTTACTGCTAAAATGGTCAACAAACCTACAGGACCTAATCCCAAAATCAATACTTTGTCCCCAACTTTTACGTTTCCCCGCATAGCACCATGAATACCTACTGACAGTGGTTCAACCAAAGTTGCTATGTCATAATCAACATCATTGGGAACCTTAAACAAATAATCCTCTCTTACAGCTAAATATTCACACAGTGCTCCATCAACAGGCGGTGTAGCCAAAAACTTAACATCAGGACATAGATTATATCTTCCGTTTTTGCAATATTCACATTTTCCGCAAGTTGCTCCGGGTTCTATAACCACTCTATCTCCAATATTAAATTTTTTTACATTTTTCCCCACACTGACAACTTCTCCACTTGCCTCATGACCTAAAACCAATGGTTTTTCTACAATATATCTACCTATCTTCCCATGTTCATAATAATGAACATCAGAACCACAAATCCCTACACATTTGACAGCAACTAATACTTCGTCATCCGCAATCACAGGTCTATCCCTTATTTCCATTTTTAAAACTTTTGGTTTTTCTAATACAATAGCCTTCATCGTTTCCATAAAAGACACCTCCCTTCTATTATTTTTATTCTCAAGATCTTTTAAAAATTATTTACAAACAACCATAAGCAACAGACCTTACTCTTAAATGATAGTATTCCTCCATATTCGGTATCATTTGATGCATGTATACCAAGGAAAAACCTTCACTCGGGTCAATTGAAACATAAGTTCCCAAAGCACCAGTCCATCCAAATTCTCCAATTGAACTGTTGAAATTGCTCTCGTTAATACTCATCAGCGTCCTCACACCTAATCCATATCCGTATCCAGACAAGTAGATGTTATTCTTGTTAAAATCTAATAACTGAGTACTATTTAATTGATTGGTCCTCATTAAATCTATAGTTTTTCTCCCAATTATCCTCTTACCTTTATAAACTCCTCCATTAGCTAACATTTGTGAAAATTTGATATAATCTCTGACAGTTGAAAAGAGTCCCCCTCCTCCTGATTCATACACTGCATCTCGTTCATGATATTCATCTAATAACCCTTTTGTCCTTTCAAATGTTCCATCCTCTTTTTTTCTGTAACATGCAACCATTCTTTCTTCTATATCACCAAAATAGCGATACGCAGTATCATTCATACCTAACGGTTCAAAAATCTCTTCTTTTAGAAATTCGCTCACCTTTTTCCCAGATATAACTTGGATAAGAGCTGCAACTATATCATGTCCATATCCATATAACCATCTAGTACCCGGTTCAAACTCCTGAGGTACTGACGCCATAGCTTTTGCCTCAGTAACTATGTCATATTTGCCATACTTCTTGGTCAACTCTTCTCTCACTTTTCTCATTTCAATAGCTGTAGGAGATTCTCTGAAAGGATACGGTAAACCTACTGTCATAGTAAAAGCATGTTTTACAAGTACTGGATTTTTGGCTTTTTCTATCTTTAAATCTCCATTATTATCCTTAACATACACATATGTTTCTTTGTATTCAGGAATATACTCATAAACTGGGTCACTTAACAAAAACTTACCTCTTTCGTAAAGTATTAAAGCAGCTGTACAAACTATGACTTTAGTCATTGATGCCAATCTAAAAACACTGCCTTCGTTCATCGGTATTTTTCTCTCCATATCTGCATAGCCAAAATATCCTTCCCATAATATCTCTCCATCTTTTGCCACGGCACATGCACAACCCGGTAATCCACTTCCAACAAAACTGTTTAACAATCTTGACAAATCATCAAATTTCGCCATATTACTAACACCCCTTTGCATCTATATAAAATTTTTATGGTTTACAAATTACTCTATATTCAATTTTTTAAAAAGATGATTTACCATAAACTTCATTAGTTTAGTTGGTCTATTAGGATCTTTACAAGGTTTGTCACCAAATAACATTATAAATGGTTCCTCTTTAGTATAAGGTCGCCATTCTGGCATGGGAGTACCATCTGCATCTAATCCATTGGGATCTCCTTTTTTAGCAAAATTGGTCCAATAATTACACATCTGCCTTGCTAAATCATAATGTTTCCCAACAAATGGTCTCCAACACTTTGCCAATGTCTCAAAAACAAACCATAGTTCAGATGAATGAAACGCTCCTGCGTCATCACCTGGAATCTCTGGATCAAAACAGTAACAATAAATTGTTGCATCCTTAGTTTTTGCATTATGTTCACACCACATTAAATTCCCAATCTCAAACATATTTATTTTTCCTTTTTCCTTTATCTGAGCAATATCATTCGTTCCTTCAGTACACAGTTTAATATATTCTTCGGCATCTTCACCAAATTTTTTATATGCATACTCTTTGAATTCTTCTATTGTGTCAACATTTGGTTTCTCTATAAACTCATTTGCAGTATGGCCCATTATCAAAGGTATCTTATGCCAATTCCCTTTCATTATGAGCTTTACAGGATCATCAACTATATACACTTCATCTTTTACAAATCCCCATCTATAACCAAATTCTTCAGATTTCTCAAAAATTACCCTTGCATCTAAATTTCTTGCTTCATCTAAGTTCTTAACCCCTAAAAACTTGAAGAATTCTTCTCCCATCTTCTCAGCTTCACTTAATGAAGGATATCCTCGGTTAAAGCGCGGTGCAAAACCACCTCCACTTTGTATAATAGCTTTTTGGAATAACCCTTTGCTAATAGGTGATGTAACATGGGCAGTTACACAACCTCCTCCCGCAGATTGCCCAAATATAGTAATATTGTTTGGATCACCTCCAAAAGCTGCAATATTTCGTCTTACCCATTCAATTCCTGCCAGTTGATCTAATAATCCAAAATTGGCTTTGGGACCATCCTTGTTCTCTTCTGAAATCTCAGGATGCGCAAAAAAGCCAAACACATTTAATCGATAATTTACACTTACAAACACAATTCCTCTTCTAGCTATGTGTTCACCATCAAATTCCATCTCTGAAGTATAACCAACTTGCAATCCTCCACCGAAAAACCAAATCATCACTGGTAATTTTTCCTCAGGATGTCTTGCTGGAGTCCATACATTTAAATATAAACAATCTTCACTCATGGGTACATTAGGATCAACATGCCATTCTTTCGTGTAAATATTATCAGGGTCTAATCCTGGGGTAGCTTGAATTGAAATGGGTGCAAAAGTATAAGCTTTGTAAACACCTTCCCAATTCTTGCATGGCTGAGGTGGCTTCCATCTCAAATTGCCAACAGGAGGCGCTGCAAAAGGAATTCCTTTGAACACCGTTATCCTTGGGTCAGAAGCTGGAAGCCCTTCTACTATTCCATTTTCTGTAACTACTCTTCTTAACATATATATTCCTCCTATTAATGGTTATTATTTGTTTATCAGTTTATAAATGAATTTGAATCCTAATTTTTTAATAATGTCATCTATATTAAAAAGGTACTTATAAAAAATTTTTGCATCAATTATAAACAAACATTTTTCTTGATTACTATTGTAACGTTATAGCAATAAAGTGTCAATTTTTATTTAAATTTTTGACTACTTATCTTAAGCCTTTAATAAAATTTATACGTCATAAAATAAAATATTTGACATGTTTGAAAATTATTATTATAATTTAGCTGTATCGATTTAGTTTAAATAATATCGTACACATTTTTTTATGATACTTCATATTTCGAAATTATATTTATAGTATTATAACAGTCAGTCGATGGAGGACACATCTTATGAGCAGCAAGAAAAAAGGTACAATAAAACTAATAGCCGAAAGAACAAATGTTTCACCAATAACAGTATCAATTGTCTTAAATGGTCGTGGAGATGAAATGCGAATTTCTAAAGAGACACAAGAAAAAATATTAGAAGAAGCAAAAAAATTAGGCTACCAACCTAACGTCTTTGCAAGAAGACTAAAAAAATCTAACCAAAGCTCATCTCCTCTGCTAATAGGAATTTTATGGCCAGCTACTTATTTATCTGATTTATTAGTGCGTTTTTTCAATGGTCTTCAGAACTGTATATTAAATAAAAAAATGAATATAGAAATAGTATTCAAACCTTATTATCCATCAAATTTGGCACAACTAAAAGAACTTTTTGTTGAAAACCTGTTTAATGGAGTAATAGTAGTTGGTACAACTGATAGTGATATCGAATTTTTAGAAAATTTAAATACTGTTATGCCAATTGTAATGTTCAACAGACAGAGCTCTAAATATAGCTGTATTTACGTTGACGAATATAGTTTGGGTGAAAAAGTGGCTAAACTGTTTGCTGCAAGAGGTCATAAAAGTGTTGGATTAATTGGACCTTCTTATCTTAACAGGAATTTTAGTATGAGAAGAGTAGGTTTCCTTGATACATGCAGAAAACTCAATTTATCAATCTCAGACAACCACATAATAACTGATGATGAAGTCGACACAGAAGCAGGAAGAAATTGTATGAAAAAAATGCTAAGTAATGGCGATTTGCCAACAGCAATTTTCATCCTTTCCTCTACTATGGCATATGGAATTTATTCTGTTTTGAAAGAAAATGGATATTCTATCCCAGACGATGTTGAAATTGTAGGATGCAGTGATCTTTTAACATGTGAATTATTAAATCCCAAATTAACAGTAATTGATTATTCAATCGAAAGAATGGTATACAAATCTTTAAATTTAATTACCGAAATGATAACAGGAATCTCCAGTGAACCTATCAGTCTTATTGAAGATTCATATTTTATCTTTCGAGAAAGTTGTGGAAGTTTCCCAGAATTAGATTAATAGGTTTCATAAAAATATTTTTCTCATTTGAAAATTAATAAAGTAATTAGC
>Ga0272449_1000608_pt1 | contig 41571 bp, 47 predicted proteins | sample YNPCB0241_FD_198679 | JGI IMG/M metagenome (GOLD analysis project Ga0272449, IMG submission 198679) | Hot spring sediment microbial communities from Yellowstone National Park, WY, United States - YNP-CB-024-1 | ecosystem: Environmental > Aquatic > Thermal springs > Hot (42-90C) > Sediment...
TATTTCAATGCACTTAAGTGTTGGCTTATATATTAATGCTATCTTGGAAAACATTCCAATCCACGATCAAACATATGTTGAGACGAGTAATATAGATTTTAATAGTGTGCCAGGTGGCTGGGTTGGGCGAGAAAGTACTTTGCGTGGAGGTTGAAAAAACCTATGCGGAGAAGGCGATAAAGGCTTTGAGAAGAAACAATCTAATTCTTGGGGACTACTTAATAGAGAGAGTTGGTGACAAGGTACTTATTCCTGTCGCGAAAACGCCTGAATCCCTTGAAGACACGTTTTTCAGGATTGTTGAATGCGCTCCGGGCTATAAGAAGAAGTTGATCGCGAATCCTCCTTCATATGATTTACTGGGAGAAGTTGCTATTGTGAGGAGCAGGGTTTTAGAGCAGAGAGACCCGGAGGAAGTCGTGGAAACCCTTCTAAAAATCCATCCGAGGATGAAAGCCGTATATGTTAAGGAAGAGACTGTCGAGGAGTATAGAGTTCCAGTCCTCAAACTCCTCTGGGGAACCCCAGTTGAGGAGGTGATTGTCAAGGAGTATGGCTTAAGCTTTAAAGTCAGGCTTGGAAAAGTGTACTACAATCCAAGACTTACCGAGGAACACAGGAGAGTGGCGTCCCTTGTGAGGAATGGGGAGGTTGTAGTGGACTTGTTTTCGGGGATAGGTGGGTTCCCGATACACATCGCTTCGTTAAAGACCGCGCTAGTCCTGGCTAATGATTTAAACCCTACTGCCCACGAGCTTTTAATAGAGAATGTTAAATCAAATATGAAAAAACTGAAAGGAATAATCATAGCTTTAAACGATGATGCCAGAAACATCCCTGAGCGCTTGCCGAGAGGAGGGTTGGCTGACAGGGTGATTGCAAACCTTCCTAAAGCAAGCCTAGGCTTTGTCGAAGTCTACGATCAAGTTCTCGCTCCAGGTGGCGTCTTGCATTTATACGTCTTAACAAGAGATGTTTACAACGCCATTGACGATGTTAGCAACGCTCTTCAAGGGTGGAGGATTATCGGTCACAGGCTTGTGCTAGAATACTCTCCGGGCTCAGGCATTTACAGGTTCGACATCGTCAAGCCTAAGCACGTATAATCTGACCGTTAACACTGCATCACTGCTTTTCAAACTGTTAATCAACCTTCTGTCCAGATCCCCAGCTGCCTTAGTCGCGTAAACCCCTATTGTCGCGGGCTCGATAAAGTTGCTCCTCCTAATAATTATTCTTCGAGGATCTGTTGCTACAATGTCTCTTGAACAATGTGCTATTAAATGCTCCCTGAAACCACCCGACTCTAAGACAACGTATAATAAGTTTCCCGGAAGCCTTAAGGCCTCCTTAAACTTACTGGACAAGTCTAACGCGGCCTTGTCCGCGTTAACCCCTATTATACAATCTCCCCTCACCGTTAAATCATAATCCTTCGTTATCTCCATTGTTGTCTTATGCTTGGCCGTGACATTTGGGTGTCCCTTTGCGCGCACGATCTCGCTGGCAACCATCATCGCTAACCCCATGTTTAATTAATCCGTAAGCCTAATATTTTCAAAGGGATTACGTTGAGTTTTCAAGAACAGAAGAGAAGAGTTATCGAACTCCTTGTGGACTCGGGCTACCTTAAGAACCCTAGGGTTATTAAAGCTCTCCTGAACGTGCCAAGGGAGTTGTTCGTCCCGGAGGCTATGAGAAAGTATGCCTACCATGATACACCGCTACCCATAGGCTGGGGTCAAACGATAAGCGCTATACACATGGTTGCTATAATGACGGAAGAGCTGGATCCTGAGCCGGGCAACAAGGTGCTAGAGATTGGGACAGGGTCAGGTTACCAGGCCGCTGTCCTAGCTGAAATAGTTGCCAAGCAGGATTCCGGTGGAGGACACGTTTACAGTATTGAGAGAATTAGCGAGCTAGCCTCTTTTGCAAGGAAAAACCTTGAGAGAGCAGGGTATTCGGAACATGTTACGGTGGTAGTCGCCGATGGAACACTGGGCTATAAGGAAGAAGCCCCCTACGATAGAATAATAGTGACCGCTGCCGCCCCGGATATCCCCCCGCCACTGCTGGAGCAATTAAGGGATCCCGGTATTCTTGTAGCACCGGTGGGGGATCGGTACTTTCAGAGGCTCCTAATTGTCGAGAAGAGGAATGGAAGAATAATTAAGCGGTGGGGAATAGAATGCGTCTTTGTCCCCTTAATAGGCAAATATGGATGGAGCGAGAGTGAGTGGTGAAAAATATTTTAGATAGAGGGTGGGAGAGGGTTTGCTCCTGTGCAGCGGGTTTCTCAGGTGGCTTCCACGTTAACCCTAGAATCCCTCCTGCGAGATCGAGGATAATTTAGGAAAAAACCTCCGCGAACGGTGACCAGGCTAATAATAGATAGGATTATCCCTACTATAGACCGTGTTTTAACCTGTCTGGTTCACCACTATTGTCCTTCAATGCCACGATAATCATTAACGAGCCTATGGAAAAGGCTATTAACCCAAACACTATCATCACCATGCTCGCTACAAGACCCCAACCCCTATCGCTAGTAGTGCGAAAATTACTGATATAATGTCTGCAAGAAGCATATAGGAGTGCGGCTGTAGGTTTTCACCACTCATGGATTTCGCGAATATAAATGTATTGTGACATGGCTGTAAACATATCTCCTAGGAGTATTCGATCATGGGTCAGGAGTAGGCGTCGTGTGTCGTTGATGAAATAGTTTTTCCCGGTTCAACCGTGCTAAGCCAAACACATTTCCAATGCTTAATCTAGGAGGGTTTGACAAACCACTTGCCAAGCCCTGTTTGGACTCCTTTAATGTTCTCCTTATACGCTTTAGTAAATCTTTCAAGCGCGTTCCTAACCCTTTCTTCGCTGAAGTCATGCTCGTTAACAAGGATCTCGAAAACCGACTTCTCATCAGGCTCTCTCCACTCTATCTTATACGAGTCTGTGACGGGGGGTTGTAGAAAGTATTTCTTAATCTCGAGAACGTCTACCTCGAAGCTGGACTTGAGTAAGGCTTTAGGAATCTTCTCGATCGACCCGTAGGTTTTGACGAGCTGGTAGGCCTTCTTGACTCCTATTCCCTCAAAGCCTTCCGGATTATAGTCCGTGCCCACTAGAATGCCTACGTCTATAAGGTTTTCCAGGGTCAGGCTTAACTTTGAGAGGAGCGTGTTAAGCTCTATCATTTCAGGCTTAACCTCTACGTATTCCTCTCTTCTCGGAAGCTTCCTCCTCCCGCTAATAGTAAGATTTCTTATCAGCCTAGGGGAGCCGAAGAGGAGGCTGTCGTAATCCTGGCTGGCAGAAGCGTATGCGTCGCCTTTTTTCGCAAGATAGGCTGCTTGGGCTTCACCCTCGGCCGGTGCCTGAACCCAGGGGACTCCAAGAGCGTCTAGAAGCCTCTTAGCCTCCTTAACCATTTCATCAGTAAGTTTAGAAGCCATCATAGCATATCTCCTTGCCGCTTCCAAATCGCCTGCTTCAACAGCTGCTTCATACTTCCTAGCAGACTCCTCCTTCAATGCCTTCCTACGCTCAAGCTCCCTTGCCTTCAACTCCGGGGGCTTCCCGTCAAAAACATACACTGTTTTCAAGCCTTCCTCGACGAGGTTTATAGTCCTGTAGAAGAGTCCGCTTAAATGGCTAGTAATCCTTCCCTGGGAATCCATTAAGGGGGTGCCATCGGGTTGTCTTATCGCTGCTAGAAACTGGTATAAAGCGTTGTATGCATCTATAGCTATAACCTTTCCTTTTAAAACACGCATGTTCTCGATAACAATCTTGGCGTCGTCAGGTATGAGGTCTTTGAGATTTACTCCCATACCTCTCCCACGATCATTAAAATAGCTGTTTAAAACATTTAAAACTATTTATTTAAACAGTTCGGGAAAGGATGGTGATAGCCTGATAACGAACTCTTTTCCAACAGGCTCTACTTGAATATAGCCTGATAGCTCAAGCTTCATCAAAGCCTTGTAGAGCTCTGCTTTCCCAACATCGACCTCGTGCTCCTTCTTCAAAATATCTATTAGGTCGGACTCTGAGACTCCCTCGGGGTGGTCAATCACAATCTCGAGGATTAGCCTGTAGAGAGGGGTTAGACGCCAGTATCCAGGGTTATACTTCATTACAACCACCTTAAACGTAGACTTGAGGCTTCAGGTGCGATCTGGGGAGCTGTTGCCTGGCCTTAACCCCCCATTCAAGATAGTATCTCAGCATATTATCATTAATGCTCGGCTTAATAATCTCTAACGCCCTATTGAAATGCTTCATTGAAATCTCCCTGGTGCTCAGGGATTCCCTCAGAGCAGACATGACTGCTTCCCTAACCACTGCTTCAACATCAGCACCGCTATACCCTTCTGTCCTCCGGGCAATATCCCGTAGGTCGACATCCCTTGACAATGGTATCCTCCTCGTCTGGATCCTGAGTATTTCGAGCCTTGCATCATAGTCTGGCGGTGGAACGTAGATGAGCTTCTCTAGCCTTCCAGGCCTGAGTAACGCGGGGTCTATCAGATCAGGCCTGTTGGTTGCCGCTATCACCACAACGTTTTCAAGCTTCTGGATACCATCCATCTCGGTGATCAACTGTGTCACAACCCTCTCGGACACGCCCGAGTCCAGCTCGACTCCTCTTAGCGAGGCTATCGCATCTATCTCGTCGAAGAAGACGACTGTAGGGGCGTGCAACCTGGCTTTCCGGAATATCTCTCTCACAGCACGCTCAGACTCTCCCACCCACTTACTCATGATCTCTGCTCCTCTAACAGCTATGAAGTTGGCGCCACTCTCGGTTGCAACAGCCTTGGCGAGAAGTGTTTTCCCGCATCCAGGAGGTCCGTAGAGGAGTATGCCCTTGGGGGGCTTTATCCCGAACTTCTCGAACACCTCTGGCATTCTCAGAGGCCATTCAACACTCTCTTTTAAAGCCTGCTTCACCTCGTGAAGCCCCCCTATATCGCCCCAGCGTACCTCCGGGACCTCAACGTATATCTCCCTGAGGCCGCTTGGCACGATACTCTTATAGGCAAACATGAAGTCGTCGAAAGTGACTTTAACCTTCTCTAAGACCTCCTCGGGCGTAGGCGGGTTAGACTTTTCAAGAGGAACATACCTTCTCAAAGCGTGTAGGACGGCTTCCTTGACCAGGGCTGCTAAGTCTGCACCAGTGTAGCCGTGAGTCATCTCCGCGAGCTTTACCAGGTCGACATCCTCGCCGAGGATACCCGATTTCACAAGTCTCCTAGTATGTATTTGAAGTATTTCCAGCCTCCCCTTCTTATCCGGCATGGGTATTTCAATCTCCCTGTCAAACCTGCCAGGCCTTCTCAAAGCCGGGTCCACGGCGTTAGGCCTATTCGTGGCTGCTATTACTATGACATTCCCCCTGCTCTCCAACCCGTCCAGCAAGGCTAGGAGCTGGGCCACAACCCTTCTCTCAACCTCGCCTACGACCTCGTCCCTTTTAGGCGCGATAGCATCGAGCTCGTCTATGAATATTATAGCAGGGTTCTTCTTAGCTTTCTTCCTTGCGAGCTTGAAAATCTCCCTGAGCCTTTGCTCAGACTCCCCATAGTACTTGCTCATGATTTCCGGACCGTTAATCACGATGAAGTACGCGTTAGCCTCGTTAGCTAATGCTTTGGCAAGCAACGTCTTCCCGGTGCCTGGTGGACCGTATAAGAGTATTCCCTTGGGCGGGTCGATATTTAGTTTCCTGAACACTTTCCTGTACTTGAGCGGTAGTTCAACCATTTCCCTTATTTTCTCGATCACGTTGCCCAGTCCGCCGATATCCTCATAGGTTATTCTCGGAATCTCCCCGACAGGCTCCTCGAAAATATAGAGTTCTGTTTCATCAGAAACTATCACCGGTCCCTTAGGTTTGAGAGTAACTACTTTGAAGGGTATGCTCATCTCCATTATGACTACATGGATTTCGTTATCCTCCATTAACGGCCTTCCAATAATCCTTCTCTTAACCTCTTCCACAACGCTTGAGTCAGCTGGGGCGAAGTAATTTGTCGGGGCTAGCTTGACCACCTGGGCATATTGTTTCTCAACCTTTTCCACGAAAACAACTTCGTTAATGTTAACACCCGCGTTCTTCCTCGTCACGGGATCAAGCCTTATCACACCCAGCCCTCTATCCTGGTCTCTGCTAGTAGCGGCTATAACAGCCGTCTCCGACTCCCCCTCGACGAGGAGGAGGTCTCCCTCCATTATCCCATACTTATCCATTACTTCAGGATCCAGCCTCGCTATGCCCCTGTGCAAATCCCTCCTATCAGCGTCCAGTACTCTTAGAGGTATTCTCAACTTAGTAGTACCCAATTCAAGCACCGGCTTTAACAACCTATAATGTTGAGTATGAAAAACCCTTAATATAAGAAATCATTAATCAAGGAAGCCTGTAAACCGCTTCAACCTCAACCTGGCTGATGCCCGGTATGCTCGTTAGAAGATTCTCCAAGGGCTCTGTCCCGCCCTCGGTTTCCTCGGGCATGGTTATTAACAGGCGGAGGGCTTTCAAGCCGAATGCTATGGGTTCCTCGTCACTGGCTTTTACCTGGTACCCTTGTGGCAGACTCTGCTCGATCCGGGCTTTCAACTCGTTCAACGGTGTTTCCACGTCTTCGGGGAGGATTTTGACAACCACTGCCACCTGAGCCATTCACACCACCTCTTCAAGGACCCCTGAACCCACAGTTGGGGCAGGCGTACTCAACCGATTGTTGCCTACACCTCTTACATCTCCGAATCAAAACCTTCCCACAATTTGGACACATGAACTCTGTGCCGTAGTCTCCGGGCTCCATGACCCTGTGACAACTGTCGCAAACAGGGGGCGAGGCAGCTTCTTCAACCGTGATACCGGTCTGCCGTGTTAAACTATACTGTGCGACCATGTAACAACACCATGCTTAAGTAATCAACAGTTTAAACGTGATTAAGGTATTAAAAATGTTCTCTTAATTCTGAAAGAGCCCTACTCCTCACGGTACGAGAAATCACTATCGAACCCAGAATGAGGGCTATCGTTCCCGCAGCAGTGCTCATTGAAACAAGGTATGGGTTAACCTTATAGTACACATTTGTTGAAAGAAGTTCTAGAATGGAAACACTGTTAAAGAAGAATGCATCGGTTCGTTCAACATACCTTGTCAACACGCCATTGACATATTTTGCTGAAACGTTTGAAACACCCGTGTTCAATTGATAACTGTGCGAGAACTCGCCAGTGTATGACGGGTTGGCGAAGAATCCAATGTACGATGGGGACGGGTCTACGTTAAGCCTGTCGATGCCGGTATCCTCCCGAAAGCTGTTCTCAACCAACTCTAGCGTCAGCCCGAAAACCTCGCAATCACCGGTCAAGCTAATCTTTCTGTAATCGCCCACGCTATATTCTACGAGAGGGTATTTTACACTGGTCACCCTAACAGTGAGAAAAACTTTCACGGTGCAGAAGCGGTTGCCCTGCGAGAACGAGGTTGTGTACTCGTAATTAAAGAAGTCTCCCGGACTGTAGACGGGCTCCACGCTCTGAGCGCTCACTATTGGTACCATGGCTAGAACCAACAGTGTTAGAATAGTGAAAAATGTTTCAACACTCATCAAGTTCACATCCAAATCATTCACTAACCAAGCTGTAACTAATATATGAGGAGTACTTAATAATTCATGTTGAGAGGGTTTAACGGGTTGAAACAGGTAATAATTGTCAGAAACGACCTAGGGATGAGCAAAGGAAAACTTGCCGTGCAAGTCGCCCACGCATCAGTACTAGCTGCTTTCGAAGCATTCCGTTCTAAAAAAGAATGGTTTGAGGAGTGGTGGAAGAGCGGTCAGAAAAAGATCGTGGTGAAAGTTTCAGGAGAGATGGAGCTCTTAGAGCTGTATGAGAAGGCGGTGAGAAATGGGCTCCCAGCGTCACTGGTCAAAGACGCTGGATTAACCGAGCTACCTCCGGGGACAACCACGGCTGTTGCGGTAGGCCCCGCACCTGATGAGGTTGTTGACAAGCTCACAGGCGGGTTGAAGCTTCTTTGACATACTACCCTCATCCATTAGACTATGTTGCGGGGTTGAAACACGTTCTTACGCACCGGAAAATAAGAGCCGAGCTAGAAATCACCCCTGACACCTTCAGCGTGGAAGAGATTGTCAACCTTCAGGGGCTGGGCTTTGACAAGGATAAAGGAGATTACGCGGTATTTAGAGTTGTTAAGAGATCAATAGACAGTTTACGCGCTAAAAGATATCTCGCGAAACAGCTCGGAATCCCTGAATCCAATATTCTCCACCTAGGCTTGAAAGATAAGGAGTCAACTAGCACTCAGCACTTCTTCGTCAAGAAGACCTTGATTAGCCGCGAGCTTAGAGAACTCCATGGTGAAAACTTCACAGCTATGCTAATAGGATTTACACGGGTTAAGCCCACTAGAAAATCACTTGTTGGAAACAGGTTCAAGGTAAGAGTTGAGACTACGAGCCCTGGTGATTATCATACTGCTGAGGACCTGCTAAGGCTGGTGGCAACATCAGGGTTGCCATCTTACTACGGGTATCAGCGGTTCGGGGTTGAAAGGCCCATAAGCCACTTACTCGGCAAGCAGATTATTCTGAAAAGAGAGGATCGGTTTAGCGCGCTCTTCCTGAGAGATCACTATCCCTGGGAAAACCCTAACAGTGTTACCGCCAGGGTTAAGGGATTGATTCCGAGAAAACTGTTCTATGAGAAACTATACGTTGAATCACGATTATCCAAGGGTTTAGAGCTCGTTGATAAATTAACATCGAAAATCCTAGTGGAAGCTTACGCGAGCTACCTTTACAACCTCTTACTAAACAAGCTGATCGACACGTGTGGATGGGAGTGTCTTAACAGGGAGCTCCCGACCCCAGGCTGTAATAGTGGAGAACTCCCGCTTTACATGGAAATCTTCGAAAAGGAGGGTTTAAATCCTGAAACCGCTGTACAGCTAGGATGCTGGTGGAGGACGGGGTTGTTCAAGCCTTTCGACATCAGCTTAAGGCTGGTCAACAATATTCTTGAAATAGGCTTCTCACTAGGGCAGGGGTTCTACGCGAGCGTGGTATTGAGGGAATTGTTTAAGGAGAACTTGGTGTTAAAATAAACTGTTTTCACTCAAAAGTGATCCTTGCTCTCTTGCCGGTTAGCTTTGCAATTAACTCCTCGGCAACGCTCCTATTCTTCTCTAAGTATCTCCGATCTCTCCTCGGAACTCTCACGTTAACGATCTCTGTTCCATCGGGAAGCCACACCTGGTTCACCCCAAGGAGCGATGCTGGGCTAATCACCTGTTCAATCAGTCTCCTCATATCACCTGTCTCAACAATTACTCTAACCTTCGCATCAAGCTCCCTGGCAAGATGTTTCGAAACCTCCTCAAGCTCCCCTTGTTCCACGCCGTCCCGGACTATTAGTATTAGCTGGTCGCCAGCCATGAAGGATTTTACGTACTCTCCATTCCTCAACACTTTATGCTTCTCCTCCATATCCATTAAAGCCTTCATAACCTTAACCTCATCAATGTCTACAACACCTGTCTCAACCTTCCTCTGGCAACTAGGGCATAGTATACCGCTTTTAACACATATTCTGTCCAGCGGATATTTCAAGCTTCATCATCACCATTTACTCTTCAAAGGGATTTTACGGTTAAACACTAATTTAAATTCTTTTTCAAGGAAGGAGAATAGATACTGCTATTCCTGATGAGATCAGTAATGCTCCAGCAAGGGTTTTCAACGCTGGCTTCTCCCTGGATAGGAGCTTGACCGTGAGCTGGGATAACACGGGTGTTAACGCTGTGGCAACGGCAGTAGCTGAGACGCCTATCCTGTTAATTGAGTATATGAATAGGAGCATTCCTATGCTCCACCCTAAAACCCCCGTTATAAGAGAAGCCTTGATCAACGGTCTTGAATCCGCCTCTCCAGGACCTCCCTCCACGATTAATCCCGCCGGGATGAAGAATATGGCTATGAAGCCCAGCCTCATCACTGTAAGGGTTAATGTATCAGCATATAAGAGGGCTACTTTTATCAATGATGTCGCGATACCCCATGTTATAGAGGCTGTTGCAGCGTATGCTAGACCGTTCAGGCTGATCCTTCCACCGTTTCCATTGACCGATGCGATAACGATGCCTGCGAAAGCTATGAGGCTCCCTGCGATCACGGAGAATCTTAAAGGCTCGCCTAAAAACACTATCGCTATTAACTGGGAGACGAATATGTAGGTGTAGCTCACGACCACGGCGAGGGAGCCGCCCAGAATCTGGATAGCCCTAGTATATGAGGCATCCCCTATACCGGGACCAAGTACAGCAGAGAGCATTACCACGATGATAGAGGTAGCGGTGAACCCTGTTAGACCCGGGTTGACCCAGATTGTGAAGGGGATTAGGAAAGAAAGCGCGGCTAGGGCCCTGAACCCTGTGAACAATACTGGCTTAATGTGATCCCTATACCTTGATATGACCGCGGGGTTTATGCTCCACGTTAGCGAGGCAATCACTGGTGCAATGTAATCCATCGCGGACAATCCCCTTTACATGTATCTACTCTTAAAGGATTATTTAAAAAATGAGCGCTAAACCCGTATTTAACAGTGAAAATAATTATTTCGGGGAAGACTTTTAATAAGCAACATAGAGAGAAACTCCTATCTTCGAATAGAGCTTTTTGCAAAGTTTTAAGTAATAGATAGTATATATTCTATACGTTAGGTGGGTATTGTTGATAGAAGTTGACAGTGTTTCAAAGTTTTTTGGAAGACTTAAAGCGCTTGACAACGTCTCCTTCAAAGTAGGTAACGGAGAAATAGCGGGTTACGTTGGTTTAAATGGTGCGGGCAAAACCACTACTATAAGGATAGCCGTAGGGGTTCTCCCCCCTGACTCAGGCGACGTGTTCATTGATGGGTTATCGATAACCAGGGAGAAGAAGAAAGCCTCAGAGAGAATTGGATGGGTTCCAGAGCTTCCTATTTTTGAAACGGATTTCAAAGCTCTAGACTACTATGTGTATCTCGCAGGCTACTACGGCATACCTCCGGGTGAAGCGAGAAGAATGGGAAGAGAGGCTTTGGAAATGCTGGGCCTTGGAGACGCGTTAAACACAAAGCTCGCAGCCTACTCGCAGGGTATGAAGAAGCGTTTTGCCCTTGCAGTATCATTGATCAATGATCCTCCAAACTTTATTTTTGATGAGGTTTTAAACGGTCTAGATCCTAAGGGAATAGTTTTCTTCAGAGACCTTGCAGTAAAATTTAAAAAACAGGGTAAAGCTGTCTTATTCTCCTCCCACATTTTGAGCGAGGTTGAGGGGATAGCTGACAAGGTAGTATTCATCCATAAAGGGAAGATCATTGGCGTGTATACTGTGAGCGAGATCCTAAACATGGCGAGACCATCCTTGATCATAAAAGTTGACAGGGTTGAGGAATCCATCAGCATTCTCGAAAAATATGGACGCGTTGAAACCAAGGGCGAACACGTGGTGGTTTCAGGATTGAACACTTCGCCGAGCGCGGTCATTAAGGAGCTTGTTGACAGCGGCTTTAACGTGCTGGAGGTTAGGAGTGAGGAAAGAAGTCTTGAAGACTTCTTCTTCAATCTAATAAAAGATAAGGGTGATTGATGTGAACCCTGTATTGTATGATTTTAAAAGAGCGTTTATACGCCCGGCAACGATCATAGCATTAGCTGTCTTCATCCTCGTCGGCATCGGGCTATCATACCTGGTGACTATCAGCCTCAGCATGAGCGCGGGAGCTATTTACCCAATGTTTATTGCGAAGCTTGACGTTGAAACCGGGGAGTTTACCGTTTACTATGTTGCCTATGACTCGGAAGCGAATCCAACCACAGCCCACGTAGAGATTAAATTCCTCTTTGGTATGGCTGAAAGCCTTGAGGTCGTGGGAACGTTCACTTTCAACGCAAAAGGCTACCGCGTCTTCCAAGCATCCCTGGACTCCGATGTTCTGGGATTACTGTCTGAGAAGCCGTTGTTTCTCCGGGTAGCTTCTTCAACACCTTTTGGATTTATGGATATGACGATGATGTTCCTACCGATAAACAATAAAACAATGTCCGCTTTCTCCGGCGGTATTTTCTTTTCCAATGACAAAGCCGTTGGGTCAATTCTCGCAGTAGGTATCGCGTTCCTGAGAAATAGCGAACTAATTATCACGTTGTTGAGTGAGTTACCTAGTGAGGGGTTTGAGCTATACTATGCTTTATCCTCGGGGTCAGGAGAGGCAGGATTTGATGAAGCTTTGTTAGCCGGGAATGTTTCAACAGGGCTTACGGTTTTCAGAATCAATTTGTCGGAACTAGGTGTGAATATTACTGATACCACTATGGTCACACTCTATCTAAAAGACCCCGAGGGCGTCACCTACACCAGCAAACCAGGACTTATTGTTAGAGTAGAAACGGGGGTTACTCAGCGGCGTATAACAAATGTTGTGGCCGGATCAGCCGGGATTGGTCTCTTCTCCCAATTCTTCCCCATAGTGGTTTTATACCTCGCATATACTCTCGTTGCAAAGCCGAAAGGGATGGGAGCGCTGGAATTCCTCATAGCCCGCCCTGTTACAAGGCTAGAAATCTATGTTACAAGGTTTTTAGCCGGGGTTTTAACGGCAACGGTGTCGACAGGGGTTTTCCTAATCGCGCTCAACTCAAGTGTATTCCTACTCACCGGCTATAGTATTGAAGCATCGAATATGTTAATACTGTTCCTAGGCATAGCTGGCTCACTGATAGCCTTTTACAGCGTCTGCTACATGGTTTCAACAATATTGAGCGGGGGCAGGTATCTTGCTGTTTCGATCTTCCTATACTTATTCTTTGCAATGATCATGGATATACTGGTTTTTATCACAGCACTCTTAATGTATGGATTTACCCCCAGGCTGGGTGATGAGTTGTTTAAGATGCAGGCTACCGCTTACTATTTCAACCCTCTCGGTTCAACTAGATTCGCAACCTACTATGTATCCCCAGAAAACTTCCCTGACGTTCCCGTTGTAAACCCATATTTAGTAGTGGTTGCCGGGGTCGCTTGGACACTAGTACCAGCCGTGGCAGGTTGGATCCTCTTCAGGAAGGCAAATCTTTCAAAGTAGTTTTCAAGAGGGAGTGGAGTAACCATGGTGGAACTTCACATTTGGCTCAAAAGAGCAGACAGTACCGAGCTTCTTTACCTTGATAATTCGTATTTGAAAACGGTGTCGGTAAGCCTCCTCGACTACGCATGTGATAAACCAGGGAAGTGCTACCTCGTATTCGACAAGACGATCTTCCACCCGAAAACCGGGGGGCAGGGGAGCGATACTGGCTGGGTCAGAGGCGAGGGCTTCGAGTTCAGGGTCGAGAAAGCACTTATGGTTGGAAATGTCGTAGCACACTACGGTAGAGTTGTGGGAGGGGAGTTGCCGGCGAAAGGCTCCCCGGTCACGCTTGAACTTGACTGGGAGCCTCGTTACAGAGCCATGAGGCTTCACACAGCGGGGCACATCCTGGACTATGCTGTGATGAGAGTTTACGGGAGACACGTTAACACTCTCGAAGCCCGACACTCCCCTCCAGATGCTTACATCGAGTATGAGGTTAAGCACGCTTCAGAAAAGATTGCTGAAGAAATTCTCAGAGAAGCCGCGAGAATAGTGGAGGAGGCTAGAAAGGTCAGAGCCTTCTGGGTCAGCTGGGAGGAGCTTTCAACGAAAATTTACAACGCCCCAAATCTTCAGAGATTGCCGAGGACAAGCAAGTATAGAATAGTTGAGATTGAAGGGGTTAACGCAATTCCGTGCACAGGAACACACGTATCTAATACCAAAGAGGTTGGAAGAGTAGAATTAGTAAGGTTAGAGGAAACTGTTAGAGGTTTAAAACTATACTACGATGTTGACTGATAGGATGGGCCCGCGGGGACTTGAACCCCGGGCCTCCGCCGTGTCAGGGCGGCGTCCTAACCAAGCTAGACGACGGGCCCCTTCCTATAATTAAGGAGTCCAGTACTTTTAAACCCTACCATACGGGTTGAAAAGCTCTCCTAGAAAAAGAGTGATGTGATATGTGTAGTATGTGTAAAAACTAGAATCCATTCAACCTGTGTAAGAGCTACAAGCATTAATGATAGGAGGAAGACTATGATATTTGCAATCCATGGTTGACCATATTTGTTAGTTTTTAACAATGAGTTTGGCAAGAAACCCAGTTGTGCGAACCCGTGAAGCGCTCTCACAGAGGAAAGCTGAAAACCAGGCATTGTTGAGAAAGCTTACAAAAATCCCGTCGCAAATAGGATGTGTGTTAGTACCGCAGGCATCACGTACACCACCACAATCCTCGGCTCCGGGCTCGCAATGGCATTTCACTGGAGCTGTGTACTCACCAAGTCTTCTATTTTCACGTAGACTAGCTAATAAAGAACGTATAAAACATGTTAGCGGTTAAGGGGAAAGGTTTTAAGAATTTAAAAAATTATCTTGTCCTTCTTACGAGCCAACCAATGAGGAACCCGGCCACGAGTGTTGCGATAGCCCCGGCTATTCCTGTTGAAGTCTCAAGGATGCTCGTGGTGTATGTTTCGGTCTTGGTGGATGTTGTCCACTCAGTACTTGTTATTGTTCTTGTTGCAGTCTGCGTCTCGGTTTCCGTTACAGTAGTATATACGGTGTTGGTTACCGTGTCCGTAGTTGTTTGCCTTATGGTCTGAGTTATAGTGGTGTGTGAGGTTTCCACAATAGTGGTTGTGGTCGGGATTAGAGATGTCTCCGTAACGGTTGAGGTCTCGGTAATAGTTGAGGTTACCGTGGTCGGTACTGTTGTGTAATGCGTCTCGGTTGTGGTCGTGGTAGTGGTTTCAGTGACAAGGGTGGTCGTGGTAATAGTTGTGGTGGTTGTAGCGGTGGATGTGATTGTTTGAGTTGTGGTCTCGGTAATAGTCTCTGTTACAGTGCTGGTTGTTGTCGTTGTCTCAGTCACGACGGTAGTGGATGTAGTGGTTTCAGTGATAGTTGTGGTTGTTGTAGCAGTCTCTGTCACGGTGCTTGTCGTCGTCAAGGTTGTGGTGGTTGTAACTGTCTCGGTGATTGTTGTTGTCTCGGTTATCGGTGGGATATCTACACCTATTTTACCGAGGAATATGTATATGTCTGACTCGTTGGTCGCGATTTTATACTCTCTGTACAATATGGCAAACCCGTCAGACTCGTCCACACCGATTCTTACAGTAGTTGCGTTCATGGTTGACGTGGTTGGGAGCGTTATCAAGCCGGTGAACCCTAAGCTTCTCTCCTTGATGCCTCCGGCCACGATCACGTATGTTCCATCATATAACACGCTCCACGCAACGATATAGTACCCCATAGGCGAGTAGGCTATTTTCACATATGCTTCATTGTAATCAAAAGTCCCGGCCAACCTGCTCAGGTTGACCATGGCTATTTCATTGAGGCTCTCAATATCGAGAACTTTGAGTATTATGTCGTATCCTCCAGCACCTGGGGAAGAGTAGGCTAACGCTATGGTTGAAGATCCAATGGCGATAGAGGGGTAGTGCCCCTGTCCGAGCGTGACCGTTCTCAAAACCACCTCTCCATCAACCATCTTAGCCTCGACAATGAACACGTTTCTCGAGCCGTCCGCGTTTACTGTATATCCTGTGAAAAGGACTCTGTGACTTGAAATGACTACTGGCATGAACGGTGAGTAAATCGCATCGGTTCTGGTGTAGTTAGGCGCCCTCATCCAAATTATATCGCCCAGGGTCTCATTAGCCCCTGGAGTCGGGATCACAGGAAGGTTGTAAGCACCGGTCATGTTGATGAAGACCGGGTTCAAATCTATCTCACCAGGTGTTGATGTATCGTTGACGTACAGGAATAGGAATCCGTCTCCCAGGGGCGCGATGTTGAAGTTTATTCCGGTATACGTCAGCGTCGTATTGGGTGGGATTAGGTAGGTTCTAACTACCGTCTGGGTTGACAAGTCCAGGATGGAAAGAGCGAAACCTCTGTATGATGCATTGCTCATGAAGTGGGCTATGCCGAGCATGTTGTTCAATGGGTTATAAGCCACTACAGGGTATTGATCATAAATCCTTAAAGTATGAGCCACGGGTATGTTCGCTAGAACACTTCCATTCACAGGGTCAAGTAGTAACAGGCTTAAATCCCTATAGTAGGTAGTATTTGGGAAACGGGTGTACGCGAGCGCTATCTTATCGCCCGCTAGGAGGAGATAGTTATCAACCCCCAGGTTATCGGTTAACACGTTCTTCTCGACCTGGCCCGTGGCAGGGTCTATCATGAAGAACGTGATGTTTCCCTGGAGGAAGGTACCATGGGTTATGTTGAGTATTGAAGTATAGTACTTCCCACCGTAGTAGACTAGGTTTGGCTCTATAGTGTATGAGGCGAAGGGGTGGTCGTCAATAGGGATTTTCAACCCGAGGGGTTTCACACCGTCCTGGGAATGGTTTCCGACATGTGTTCCAAAGGCGAGCGGAAATAATATCAAGGCCGCTATCGTTAGAACTAGGGTTGCTCTTACCCCCTCATTCATTCGTACCCAGCCCCAACTATCATTAATCCCTCGATAGCTAATAAATTCGAGGGATTGACGGATCACTAATAAAGATCAAAACTCCGAACGATTATACTCCTCCGCTTAATATATTAGGTTGAAGACAACTAGATATTAACATGGTGTTGTAATGTCTGATAGTAAGCCTTCGCCCGACCTCAGGCTCTACGAGAAGCTTCTAATGATGTTTCCCGGGTACAGGGGTTATAAGGAGAAAGAACTTGTCAGGGAAACCGACAGGGTTGTCAGGGATGAGCTTTACAGGAAGCTCAAGAAGAGTGTTTCAGACCTGAAAAACTTTTACTCATCCATAGTGTCGTCAGCAGGCTCCACGCCAACTTCGGAACGCGTCGAGAAGCTCATATACAGGCTTGACTCGCTTGCCGAGAAAACTAGACACGCGCCTTACGGATATAGACCTCTTTTCCACGCTTTCAAGGTTGATGAGAACGTCCTGGACAGAATCCTTGAGCATGATTTAAACATGGGTGTTACTGTTGAAGAATTGAATAAGACCACTTCAAGCAGGCCGTCCAGCATTCTAGAGGTTGAAAAGTTTCTATCCGACGTTGAAAAGCTTATTGAAAAATATCAGTCTCTGCTAGAGGAAAGGGATAGGATATTGTCGGGGATTGCAAGGTGATGATGTGTGAGCAGGACGAACGTTATAGAATGGGTTAACCCGGGTCCCGAGGACATTTTGTGGGTCTACCCGTACGAGGACATTAGATGGGGAAGCGTACTAGTAGTGCACGAGTATGAGACAGCAGTGTTCATGCGGGATGGGAAGATTTACGACGTCCTTCCCCCCGGTAGGCACGTACTGACAACTCAGAACCTGCCGCTTCTCACAAGGGCTTTCAGACTTGTTGCAGGCTACGGCGAGACACCGTTCAAGGCCAGGATAGTATTTGTATCGTTGAAGCAGTTCAGGGGGAAGTTCGGGCTGTCGACAAGAGTGAAGCTAGGCCCGCGCACACTTTACATGACGGAGCTCCAGAGCTTTGGGGAATTCTGGTACAGGGTTTCAGACCCGGTTCTCTTTCTAACACAAGTAGCGGGAGCAGTTAGAGAGTTAACGTCAACCGCGGTGGCTGATTTTATAAGAAACTACTTCGTGGAGACGTTGATACAGGAGATCAGCAAGTACAGTGCAATAGACATCTACACCAACCTCACCCAGGTAACCTCTAGGCTGAAAGCGGGAGCGATTCAGGACGCATTCGCCCAGAGAGGGTTAGAGCTAATCGATGTTAAGATAGCTGGCATAACGCTACCCCAGCTTGAGAGAATGGAGAAGGAGGATCCGACATACGGGCTACCCCTCCTACTCGCAATCCAGAAGGGGGATGAAGACAAGGTGTTGGAGATTGTCAAAACGGTCGAAGTCATGAGGGCTCTCGGTAAATCCCCGGCGGCGGGCTGGATGGGGGCCCTTGTAGCCATGCCCACCTTAATGCAACAGGCTATTCAGCCGACACAGCCGCAGCAACCTCAGCAGGTGTCTTCTCAGCCACCGCAAGTGCCGGCCCAGGTGCAGGAAAGCCCGATTGTGGCTAAGCTTAGAGAGCTGAAGAAAATGCTTGACGAGGGCTTGATAACCCAGGAGGAGTACGACCAGTTGAGGAAGGAGCTCCTTGAAAAGTATAGGAGGGAGATGTAGCCTTGATACTGTTTAAAAGCGATAAGGATAAATTCAATGACGAGTTAAACAAAGCCTTCAGCGACCGGAGCAAGGGGAATCTCGAGGGTGCTGTGAAACACTTCCTAAACGCTTACGAAATCGCGTCTAAATCCAGTGACCCCGATATTAACAAGAGAGCTGGTGAAGTCCTTTTCTACGCAACATTTTACGATGCTTTATTAAAGAAAACCCCTGAAACATTCTCAAAAGCCGCTGAGCTGTGTCGGAAACTTGATCCAACCCTGCAATTGGACATCGGGATCGCTGCGAAACCGACTGCTGGGGAGCTTGCAAGGGATCTCGAGCTGTCCTCAATGATCTTCAGCCTCCCAAGATTCAACATCAGTGATGCTGGAAAGATGGATGAATCCGTGGCTAGAAAATACGAGGAGGTTGGTAATATCCTAGTCGGAGAAGGGGCGAGGAGACTGATTCTCGAGGACTTATTGAATATTCACGACCCGTTGAGCGTTGTCGGCCTCAGGCTTCTGGGATACGCGAGGATCATAAGGGCTTTGAAAATAGAGGCTGACAACCCTTCGAGAGCTGTTGAACTATACAGTGAGGCCTTAGCGTATCTTCAACAAGCAACACCTGAGATTAGAAACTTTGTAAGTGAGAAGCTGGGAAAGCTGTCGAAAACTACGAAGTGCTGGGTCTGCCACAGGGAGATACAGGGCGAGGAAATAAACTATATCTATTTACCAGCATCAGTTAACAACTACATACGGGAGAAGTACGGGAGTGAGGCATCCTTCCTAATATCGGATGGCAAGATAGCTGTGTGCAGGGTGTGTTACACCATGGTCTACAACCTGAGCGATGCGCTAGCCAAGCAATACTACGAACTGGCTATGAAGGCTCTCCAAGAGGTTGAGGCAAGACTGAACGCCAGGATAAGCTCGCTTGAATTAAGAGTCTCCGCCATAAGGGTTCAAGTAGGGAGAAGATAGTTTTAGAACGGGGTAACAGTATGGAGACCGTGGCTCTGCGATGCACTAATTGCGGAGCACCCCTCCCAAAACCCCAGCAGGGAGAGGAATGGGTTAGATGCGAATACTGCGGCTTCTTAAACAAGATAGTGGATGCCACCCGCTACGTTGAGAGGCTTAAGGGCGAGTTGCAGAAGTGGATTAGGGAATTGCTACCCCCTGCCGCTGTTTCCGCGACAGTAGCCGATGTTGCCGCTAGACATCAAATATTTCAAGGCCTGATAAAACCGAAGCTCTTGATGGCTAGGGCAAATATTAGGGCTAAATACCTTCAGTATTTATCAAATCCCCTAACACCTATTCCGCCGCCAACCCAGCCCGGAGAGGAGCCGAAGGTATTCTTCGAGGAGACTTTAAAAATACAGGCCGTAAAGGATTTCGCAGTCTCAGAGGAGGATTCAAAGTTTGTCTACGAGACGATAGTTTACGGCAACACCGCTGGATACGTTCTCAACGCTATCTTGGCATTGTCAAGGTTTGACGTAAAGTCTGCTTTAAAAAACATTGACGAGGCACTATCAGAAATACCCGAGGACCCTGGTTTCACGCTTATGAAGCAAAGGCTCAGCGCAGTGAAGAGCATGCTGGCTTCTCTTGAACAGCTCTATGCCAGGAACACTACGGCGGCTCTCGACCTCGCGAAAACAGGAGTGGATCAATACAATCTACTCCTTGAGAGGGTTGGTTCATCGCCGATTCCCGAGGTTAACAAAGGTGTTTTAGAAGTTGAGAAAATTGCTGCTGAATCAATATACCGCTTATCAGATGCTACTCACAAATTCTTCACGGCTGGGAGAGACCCATTGGAGATTGTTAAATGGGTTGAAACATACATGAGCGTTTTCAAATGGCTCCGGGATACCTTCAAGAGGCCTGTTCAAGACCTTGTGGAGATTATGGATAATCTTAAAAAGCTAGCATACAGTAAGACAGGGTCGCCCGAGGTAAACGTGTTACCCGGCAGGGGGAGTCTCTACGTTCCATTCCACGTGGTAGAGTGCAGGTTCTCGTTCGTTAAGGGCATTGTTTTCAGGAAGGGCGGGGAATCAAGGCTAACCGTTCTCGTAGCCTCAATACCTCCCTACGTTGAAAACCCTGTTCTAGATGTCCTGGGAGTATACACTGGGAGAATGCCGCCTCCTGAGAGAATCGAGGAGGCACCCGGATACTCTCTCGCGAAAAACATTGTTTCATCAGCAATATCTTCAAGCATGCCCGGCGAGGTGAGAGCTTTCCCCCCGTTCATATCGAGCGTGCTGGCCGAGAAGCTTGTTGACGGGTATATTGAAGCCGTTAACAACAAGTACAGGGGCAAGATAACCTTTGCATCATCTCAGGCGATAGGCCTCGTCTACATACCTTTCAACACGCTCGACCAGAAGACACTCGTCAATGAAAAAGGTTTAAGCATTCGTCTCACAGTCGAGTTAAATAACTTGTTAAAGCTAACTATATAGTGGTGTTGAACAAGTATGAGCGAATACCTTGTTGCAACCGGGTTAATTGCAACCGTATTATTTGTCCCACTCACGTTTATGAGAATTAAGCTCGCAACAAGCTTCAGGGACTTCGCAGTCTTTATCGCATCGATAATTGCGGCGGTTGCCTCAACCCTCGTTGTAACGGGAGGGGAAGGCCTCGGGCTAGCCGCTGGAATCTTCCTCTACTTTAACGCTATCTGGTTTTACGGCGTGGAGAACGCTCAGCAACCATCGAGAAAATCCTTCTTCACGCCAAACGCGCCGAGAGTCTTCATAGGGTTATTGCTCTTCGTTATCGCGTCATGGCTGACTTTCTCAGGAGTTGATTCGAGAATAGCCTTGATTATTATCCTCGCATCAATCCTTCTCGCAACCTATAAGGTTAGAACTCTTGGAAAGGAGTGATTGTTAATTCGTAGTGGGCCCGAGGGGATTCGAACCCCTGACCTACGGGTCACTCCCTCCAGACCTATCTCATCCCGTGAAGGTCGTCTGACCCATAGCACTGGATCTGGAGCATCGGCCGCTGGAGACATCCCCCAGCGTCCGCCGCTCTGCCTGGCTGAGCTACGGGCCCACTACCAGTCATCGAGTTCTATTATAGCCTTAGGAGTCATATAAGCTTTTCCGGTTAAAGCCATATTAGGGGTTCCATAGATACTTTTTTATCAACCGGCAGATGAAGAGGGAACCCGGGGTTAGAACCCCTCTGAAAACAGTGTTGACAAGGCCCGCATTAGATGCCGGGTTGAAAAGGTGGTTTGAATGGAAAATTGGGTGCTATACGCGTTGCTAGATGCTTTAATGGCGACTCTTAAAACTGTTTTCGCGAAAATAGGCCTTCAACACGTGGACTCGCTAACAGGCACAGCGTTAAGGTCAATAGTAATGATGGTTTTCTCAATAGTGGTTATGCTTGCCTTGGGGGACGGGCTTCGTGTCAAGCGTTTCTTCGAGGGAAACCGTGTTCATAGTGCTGTGCGGTGTGGCTGGAGGGGCGTCATGGGTGCTTCACCTCCTCGCGCTCCAAAAGGGGGAGGCAACGCCCGTAGCTTTAATTGATAAGTCCAGCCTGCTGTTCCTGATAGCATTATCAGTAATTATTCTCCACGAGCATCTTCTCGTTTTCTAAAATAAAACTACTATTTCTCCTCCCGCTTCCCTTCCTCACCAGCTTCTATTCTCGAGGGCTTAATCCAGAGCTCCCTCATTCTTCTCCTTTTTAAAGTGAACGTCTCGTTCTCAACGTACTTGTAAACTGTCGAATGCCTCCTCCCCTGTATCAACATTTCAACGGCTGTTTTAGCAATATTGGCTGTTTCAAAATCCCCGACAATAGCCACGTATGGCTCATATATTGATATAAACGTGCCCGTCATTTCCTCAAGGGTTCTCCTAGCCTTCCCCTCTTCACCGATTATTCTTCCGAGAACCCTTGCCACGTGGTTAGGCTTGTCCCCCACATATTGTCTAACATCTATAACCACTAACACCTGGTCCTCTTCCAGCAACCTCATAGCCCTCTCGGGGCTAAAGCCGTATCCTATCGCCTTAACAATATCCCTCGCCTTCATGAGCTCGAGGGCAGTGGTTGTTGGAAGGGCTGGCTCTATAACCACCCCGCCTGTTGAAGAATCTATCGTAATAGTCGTCCTAGTTTTTTCCTCTATCTCCTTCTTAACGCGGCCGTTATCGCCTATTAAAACCCCTATTCTCTCTAAAGGTATTTTCTCATATAGTCTTGTAACTCCTAGAATGAATCTTCCCTTCTCCTCTCCAGACATTTATACAATCCCTCTAAAACCTCCTCATCGCTTAAAACATCTATATTGGCTTCATTTTTGAAAAACCTATTAATATTTCTAACATCTCTCTCGAGAAAATCCCTCGCATTAGGATGTGAGTAGTCGACTGCTTGACTTACATCTATGATTGCTATGTCAAGGTCGGGCTTGACCATTACGTTGAACTCTGAGAAATCCCCATGCACGAGTCTAGCCTTGCAGACAATTTTTTCCAACTCCTCTAAAACCTGTTTGTAAATAATTTCTAGCTCCTCCCTCTCCAGCTCCTTATAGGCCTCCTCTAGTAGAGGATACCTCTTGCCTTCTTCTCCGAGAAATTCCATTACTAAAACATTGTTGAGGAAGGCAACCGGTTCTGGAACCTTAACCCCTGCCTCCCTCATTCTCACGAGATTTCTATACTCTTTCCTCGTCCAAGCATAGATCAACGCTCTAGTGTCGCTGGTTTTCACTCCTTGAAACCTTGGGTCTCCAGCAATGTATTTCAAAATCCCTTTCCTGAACTCTGCTGAGCTTGTCAAATATATTTTAACAGCTAACGGCCTACCATCTGGTGCATAACCCAGGTAAACCCTTGCTTCTTTACCAGCACTGATCACGCCTGAGATTCGCTTTAAAACCCTTTTACGGATTAGGGAGAGGATTGTTAGAACGGTTGACGCGTCGAACACTTCCTCAACAGTCTCGTATAGGTCCGCGTCTTTTATCCTCGGCTCCTCCTCTCCTCTCCGAAGGAGCCTGTCTACGTCTTCACTCATAAGTATTCACTGAGAGCGTTAATGAACTCCTTGCTCAAAAACCCTTTTTCAATCAGCTTGTTTATCTCGTTACGGCCATACTTGTAAACCACTTCACCCTTATCCGGACTGAAGTCCCATAGCCCGACTAGAATTATGTCTCCTTCGTTAATCCACACTCTCTTCCTAAGCTTCCCCGGTATTCTAACCTTCCTATCCACTCCATCCATACATTTGGCTAGCAAGTAGTCCCCGCCGAGATGCCTTACGACTCCGCAAACTACTGTGTCGTCGCCGGGGAGCGGTGTTTCCGCGCTGGGCCCTAGCCCTTGATCCTTCTTAGGCAAAACCTATTCACTCTCCTTTACCAAGTACTCTTTATCCTCTATTGACAATAATAATACTTTGTCACCGGTTTTTAAATGAGAATACCCTGGCTTAATCGAAACCTCCCTCAGCTCTCCCGTATCCTCGTTGAGCAGGTAGACGTAGTTCTTATCAACGCTGGTCACGACGTACTTATCGCCTAAGTAAGCCTTTGGCAACGGCTTAATAATCCCACTCCAGTAGCCTGACACTTTTGTTTGAACATGCTCCCCTGTTTCAAGAATCCTTATCTTAACCAGTCCTTTCGAAACCTCTTCCACGACCCCGACCTCGCCCTGATACTCGACCACCATACCCTTGTACACCGGCGGGATTCTCACCGAAAGGGTTACAACACCCCTCCACTTACCCTCGTGGGCGTCGAACCTGGTTGATCTAAAAGACTCCGCTGTAGACGCGCCGTATTTCCTGCTCAAAATGCTTGAAAGCTTCCTCGCGGCAACAGGATCTTCGAACTTAACGTCGACCCCTTCTTTAACCACTTCAACCTCCGTAACGCTTGAGGATAGCCCAGCCTTCACGATTAATTCTTCAACCTCCTCGGCCAGCTCCTCAATATCCACCTCTCCCTCAACCCTTACCTGTACCAAAGCCTTGTGCGAACCCCCTGCCCTAGCTAGGCATGAGGGGCATGGCTTATAGGTTATCCTAACAGGCACCTCCAGCTCAAAGTTCACGGGGTGAATACCCTTTATCAATAGCTGATAGTTCAAGGTTACACCATGCTCGCTTGCGCTTATCTTGTGCAAGGACTTAACCACTGAGACGTCTAAAACCTCAACTTCCTCTCTGAGGAAACGCTTAGACCCCCATATCGCAATCCTTCTTAAAACCTCGTTTTCCTCCAAGGGATGATTCCACTCCCCCTTGTAAAACCATGCTCCGCACTTAGGGCAGACCATTACCTCCAGCCTGGGCTTATCCTTGAACGGGGTAAGGTGTTTAATATAGCAGTCAACACAATAGTTTCCAACAATTTCCTCGTCGGATAGCTCTTTCCCACATCGCACGCAAAATCTCACGGACAACACCTATATGATTGCAAAGAAAGCTATCGGGACGTTTTCAACCACTAGGACAGCGTCAGGGTGAATAATCCCTTTCTCCACGGCTGCTTTAACAATCCTATCGCCAACCAGGTTGCCGGTTGTAGCAGTGGAAAGAATCTCTAAGGCTTCCTCAACGCTTTTAAGCTCTCCCTTGTAAAACAACGGGTCTACAACATATCTAATACCTTTCTCCGGGTCTACGAGAACCCTTCCAAGAACCTCTTCATCACACACTGAAACTACTACCTCACCGTTCGAGAACCGTACGCTGACATATTCTAAGCCTACAGGGGTTTTTCGACCACCATTCTCCTCCATCAAGACATCACTCGTTCTAGAAAGCTGATAATGTGGTTTCTGCGCCACAGGCCTCGCATCTCATTACAAAAACCTTGCCCTTCTTAGCAAGCTTTGTGTGAATGGCTCCGCAGGTAGGGCATTTAACGTATTTCTCGACAAAGACCTCGATAAGCTTGTTTATGACTGAGGCATTAAACTTGCCTTGTAGCAGTAATTGCCCAGCCTCGTTGAGAAAAGCCGGAACCCCGAGCTCCTTTACAAAATATTTTTGAACGATGTCCTTCTCCCTGCCAAGGGCTTCAGCTATCTCTGAGAAGTTATGGACTATTGTTCTTCCCCCAACGATCAAGACCTCGGCCCTCGGTATTTCGAAGACCTCCCCTCTGCTCTTCTTCGACGGCAGTCTCTGAATAGCCCTATCCAACAGCTCCTCGTAACTATAGTCCTTAATGCTCTTCAAAAGCAACACCTCTATCAGGGAGATTATTGTTAAGAGGGCTATTTAACAATAATTCTGTTAAAGGAGGGTTTAATGAGGGTTTACGTGGAAACATACGGTTGCGCTCTCAACAGGAGCGATGAAGCCTTAATGAAGCATGTTTTAATTGAAAGAGGGCATACTATGGTTGACAACCCCTCCAACGCTGACGTGGTAATAATCAATACTTGCACCGTTAGGCTTGACACGGAGCAACACATGTTGAATAGAATAAGTAGTCTTAGAGAGCTGGCTCAGGCGAGGAAGGGTAAACTGATAGTAGCGGGGTGCCTCCCCGCTGCACAACCCTACAAGGTGGCTAAAACTGCTCCAGAGGCAAGCCTGGTCTCCCCGCAAAACTCGTCCAGAATCTATGTAGCAGTAGAGTCTGATGGAAAGGTCGTTATGCTAGACGGGGTCAGGGAAAGGGATCGAATAGGGCTGTGCTTCGAGAATAAGATTGCCCCAATACCTATTCAAGAAGGATGCTTGAGCAATTGCTCCTTCTGCATAACCAAGCATGCCAGGAGAGTATTGGTCAGCCACACCGTCGAGGCGATCGTGAAATCCGTTGAGACCGCTGTGAGAATGGGTGCTGTTGAGATACAGTTGACGGGCATGGATCTCGGCACTTACGGGATGGAGCTGTACGGTAAGCGGTATCTTCCAGAGCTCGTGAGAAGGATCTCAACATTGCCGGGAGAGTTCAGGGTTAGAATAGGAATGATCAACCCGGAGCATTTACCACCCATTCTCGACGAGTTGCTGGAAGCAGTAAAATCCGACCGCAGGATTTACCGGTTTCTACACATTCCGTTGCAATCTGGAAGCGATAAGGTGTTAAAAGCTATGAACAGAAAGTACACTGTTGACGAGTATAGGGGTTTAATCAAAGAGGTGAAGCAGAAAATAAGTGACGTGAGTATTGCAACCGATATCATCGTGGGCCACCCCTTAGAGGATGAGGAGGATTTCGAAGAGACTTTGAAAATAATTAGGGAGTTAGAGTTCGAGAGAGTACACTTTGCAGGTTACAGTGTAAGACCCAACACGCTTTCGGCCGGAATGCCTAACATTCCGACACGCGTTAGGAAGGAGAGAATGCTCAGGATGCTTGAAACCGTGGAGGAAGTAGGTCTTAAGGTTAGGGAGAAATATATTGGGTTAACTCTTCCAGTGTTTATCACGGAATACTCTAACACATGGGTTGGCAGGCTCGATAACTACATCCCCGTAATCCTGATGGAAGGAGACTCGCTAAAATATGGAATAACTGTTGAAACAGTGATTGAAAAAGCTACATTCTACGACCTGAGAGGCAGAGTTCGGAGTAACTAGTGTTGAAAACAATGTTTCAGTAAACCTCGACGAAACGTACTTCGGGATTATACTCCTTGAATCTTCCTATCAATTCCGACATGAAGTCGATGATCTCGATGTGCCTTATACTAGGGGTCGTGGGATGTGCTACAATCCGTATTGTAAAAGTGGATGGACCCACGTGCCGTATAATACTTCTCTTATCATCTATCCTGAAAACCTCTGGTTTGAAATTCTTAAAAAGATCTATCACTGCCCGTAAATCGCCTTCGCCGGTAAGCTTCAAGCGAATATCAAATACTAAGGTTACAGTGTGCGGTTTCAACACGGCATTATACATTACCGTATTGGGAACCAGGTACTTCTCGCCTAAAGCGTCCTCAACCTCGCAGTGTGTAGATGAAATTTTTACCACTCTTCCATAAATCGGTTTTTTGAAGCCGGGTAGTATTATTTCAAAATACTTGCCCATGATCTTCTTATCCATTTGAAGAGATAGGTAGGCGATAAATCCTCTTATCTTATCAATAAGCATGAAGACTAGGATAAGTGTAAGCGCCGCTATCGCTATAAGAGCCATGTGTACCTCGATGAACTGTGCGATCAGGATTAGAAAAGATATGACTATGATTGAAATGTCAAGAATCCTCACCACTGTCTCCTTACCTGTAACAGAGATCGTGCCTCGCAGTGCTAGGGAGTCGAGAAGTTTTTTGAAAAACACCCTAATAATGATTAATGTAAGAATAACAATAATTGGAGCCTCAATCTTGGAAAGAACATCTTGGATCAAGTCGGACTCGGCCATGCTTATCCCTTTATGTAACTTATAAACTCTGTTCCAGGAGCCATTATCACAAGGATGTCTCCGGGCTTTAAAACATCATCATCTGAAGGAACCTTGAACCTAGTCCCGTCAAACATGAGTATGATCTTGCCCACTTCTTCACTCATTTCAAGATCCTTAACCCTGGATCCGGCTGCTCTATCACCTTCGGTAACCCCTATTACATATAGGTCGAAAGAGCCAAGCTTTCCCAGGTGAACGGGCGTTAGAACGGATGAAATATAGTCTGCAACAATGCTCGCTAATATCTTAGGCTGTGTTATCGGGATTCCAAGCTGGAGTTCTCGAACGAGCTCACCGATTTTCTCCTCGGCGAACCTTCCAATTCTAATGGGCACGTTGTACATTTTCGCTATTGCGAGAACCAAAAGGTTTATTTCATCACTATTGGTTAAAGCGAGGACGGCGTTTATCTCATCCATCTTTACTTCTCGAGCGTAAACATCAACGTCTGTTGCGCTCTTGTTGATCACCAGGATATCATACTTCGACTCTAACTCCCTCTTCCTAGCCTCATCCTTCTCTATAACGATGATCTCGTTATCCCTCGGATTTAACATTTTGATCAGGTTTTCAGCAAATTCGCCGCCACCGGCTATGAGTATTTTCATGAAAAACCCTCGAACCACGATATTCTAGATAACTATACTATTTATTTTTGAACTATCTTAATAACTTAATAGTTTTTCTACCGAGAACCCAGCCTATAAGCATAAGGAGCGGGAGATACTCCAGCCTTCCGAGAATCATCAGTATAATTAGCACGGCTTTAACCCCTGGGGGAGCCATGGCGGATGTGATCCCAGTGGATAATCCCACACAGCTCGCGGCCGATGTTGCTTCAAACAGTGCGTCAGCATAGTCGAACCCGGGGAGCATGAGTTTTATGAGCATGGCCCCTGTGAAGACCGCTGTGAAATGTATTAAAGCCAGCAGTAGCGCTGATGCTGTCTCGGAGTCGTCCAGGATGTTTCCGCCAAGCCTGATCCTTGTTTCAGCCCTCCCTCCTGTTACAACGTTTATAGATGATGCTTTAAGCTTCTTCAAAATTATGAGGAACCTGAGTACTTTAATGCCTCCTACGGTTGCAAAAGTCATTCCACCAATAAGCATTGAGAATGTAAGAGTAAGCTTCGTAGGATATGGGAGTTGCCCTATTACGCCAATGTTGAAGCCTGTGGTTGTCATTGCGGATATAGAGTTGAAAACCCCTGATGCTATTATTTCCGGTATGTTTGATGAGAAGTTGTTAGACACCAGTATTGATATAGAGGTTATAGTGGAGAAGAATAGTAGAAGAATTAGGTAGAGCTTGAACTCCTCATTCCGAGCAACCTCGCCTACATCACCTCTTAAAAGCTTGTCGAGAAGGAGGAAGTTCGTTGCTCCCAACACCATTATGATGATCAATGGGATGGATGTTAAGGGTACGACACGGTAAATTACGTCGTAGTTTGCGTCATAATTGCTCATACCGCCAGTCGCTATCCCTGTCATCGAGTGAGTGATCGCGTCGAAAATATTCATGCCGGAATAGTAGAGCATGAGGGCTCCGGCAAGAGTTAAAACAATATAGATGTTGAAAAGTCTTTTCGCAGTTCTGTACATTGAAGCCTCTATTCTAACCGGTCTCTCAACACCGTACATGAGCAACCCATACTTGTAGAAGAAGGGGAATAACACCATAGCGAAGACAACGAACCCCAGCTCGCCGACCCACTGCATTAAAGCCCTCCAGAAAAGTATGCTGGGCTTCAAACTCTCAAGCCCTGTGAGAACCGTTAACCCTGTCCCAGTGAATCCTGATACGCTTTCAAAGAAAGCGTCATAAAACGGTATTGAAAGCTCCATAGACAGTGGTATTGCTGAGATCGCGGGCAATAGAGTCCACGCTAGAGTTGATGAAAGAACCGCCTCAGTAAATGATAAGCCCTCCTGTGACTTTAATCTAGAAAGGAGGAAGCCCCCTACCATCAGGACGACTGAAAACGCTAGAAACCCCGTTGAAACCTGCTGACCAGTCCCAAGATCTATCAAGGGCACAGAAATCATTAATACGCCAAGCAGGGACGTGAGGGCCCCCATGGTTTTCAGGACGTTTAAACCCCGTAGCTCGACCATATGGGCTAACCATTCATAGATTATAACGGTTATTGTAAAAAACATTGTGGTGTTTGAACCATTATCAACCAATGAGGAGTGTTATCACCGGCATAAATGCTATTAACACTATAGAAGACAACAGCGTTAGAACTAAGCCGACCTTAGCCATCTCATAATTTTTAAAGTACCCGTAGGAATAGGCGATGGCGTTGGGAGGAGTGTTAGCTGGTAGGAGGAATGCAAAGCATGATGCTATGCCAGCTACTATGCCTGTGAACCTTGCATCCATCCCAAGGGAGCTTGCTATCGCTATAGCTATGGGAACGAATGCTGATGAAGTGGCTGTTATACTGCAGAATACTGTTACGCTGAACCCTGCCACCAACGCTATCACGATGTTGACAAGATAAGGCGATGCCCCGGTCAGCCCTGTAGCAATGGAGTCTGCGAGCATTTTAACAATCCCCGTCTCTCTTAACCCTCCACCTAAGGCCAACCCCCCTGCGACGAGGAAGAGAACGCCCCAGTCAGCCTCTCTGGAAACCTCGTCCCATGATAATGTTCCAACGCCAGGCATCAAATAAAGTATGATGATTATAAGGGAGGCGATGTATGTCCAGTTGGGTAGAACAGGATAGAATGAGTCCATAAGCCATAATATAACAGCTATCCCGAATATTGCGAGAGTCGTTTTTTGCTGCTTATTCAGCTTCCCAATCTTGGCGAGCTCTCGCTCAACAATGCTCCTACCCCCTGGTATTGATTTGACTTCCGGAGGGTAGAAAAGCGTGAGGAGTTTCCAAGCAATAATCGTTAACACCAGGGCTATTGGAACGCCCCATGCCATCCACTTGGCAAACGTGATTTCATAGCCTGTCGCATCCTTGACATTTCTAATAGTAATAGGTACTGGAGGGGTTCCAACAGGGGTTCCTATCCCGCCGATCGTGGCGGCGTACGCAACGCCGATCATCATTATCTTTCCCGCATTACTCTTCCCCTTCTCCGCCCTTATCAGCTCCAGCATCCCCACTGCCACGGGTGCCATTATCGCTGCCGCCGCTGTATTGGGTATCCACATTGAGAGAAGAGCTGTTGCTAGCATCATGCCTAGAACTATCTTGTCAGTGTTCTCACCCATGAATGAGAGGATCTTAAGACTTAGAAGCCGGTCTAACTGATATTTTGAAAGCGCAATGGATATTACTAGACCGGCTAGAATCAGCATGTTAACATCTGACGCTATGTAAGATAATCCCTTAGCTAGAGGAAACACGCCGAATACTACTTCGAGAAGAATTATAACTATACCTGTAACAGGTATGGGGACACATTCTGTGACCCAGTAAACAATTGCCAATATGGAAATCCCTATCATTGCCTTCTGCTGTAATGTGAAATCTCCGAGCGGTATGTACGCTATTATTCCGACCACACTGAGCGTTGCTACAGCTATAAATAGTTTCAACTTATCATTCATAAATATCCCTTGGGTGTCAAGGATATTGAAAAGGCTGTGTGAAAATAAAAATATAACTACGAGCCCGCCACGGTCTCAATATCTCTTAATGCTTAGCTACTCATCTTCATCTGCTCCTCAAGCCTTCTAGCCATTTCAGAAGCGTCCTCCCTTGTTAACAAACCTATTTCTGATAGACGGGTTAAACAAACCTCAATCCTCTCCGGGGTGGTGTTCGTCAACAAGTTTTTAGAAGTAATCTCCGGCGCCATGTCCTCCTTATCAAGCATCTGTTTAACCCATGAGAAGTAATTAGCGATACCTTCGTGAATGTAGGGGGTGAACCTTGGCCCCAGCCTTCCTCCCGGCTCTAAGACGACTATTGTTGTAATAATTGAGCGTGTTGTTTTTTCCGAAGCATATGAGGTGTAGACAAGGGGGATTAGATACAACTCCTCGCTCTTTGATGGTGCGGTAATGCTAATCTCTTCAACCTTTTTCTCAACATTAACTAATTGCTCTAGATAATCCTGAAGCCCGCTCCTGATCGCGTCAAATCTCTTGCCCGCCTCCTGGATTAATGTTTCAAGCTCTCTCCGAACAGCATCCCTTTCGCTAAGAATCGATTTAACCTTGTTGTTTTCTGCCTCTATGAGCTCGTTATACTTCTTCTCGATTCTTTTCACATCATCATCGTATGATGCCCTAGCATTCTCGAGTTCTTTCTCAAGATTCTTCAAAGTCTTCTTCTGATCATTAAGCCTCTTCTTCAAGTCCGAGGTATCCTTACCGTAAGCCTTCGCCTTCTCCAGCTCTTCCTCTAGCCTTATGACGTTTTCACGAGTCTCAACTATCCTCTTCTCGATCGATTCAATATTCGGCAGGTGTCTTTCCTTCACCGAGGAGAGTTCCTCATCTCTTTTCCTCTTCAACTCCTCAATAGCCTTAGCAACAGCACGCTTCGTCTCCTCAATTTTTTCATCCATAATTCTTAGTTTCTCCTCATACTCCTTCGTAATTTCCTTCTTCCACGCCTCCAGAAGGCCTCTAACCTTTTCCAATACGTTGTTAACGTATTCTATGAGTTCGTCTATCTCGCGCATAGCCTTGCTTATCCTCCTAGCTACTTCCTCATGGTCAACCGAGGGAAACGGTATCTCTATGAACGGGATATTGTAGTTTGTTTCCATCCCTATCAGCGGCTTCAACCCTTGCAGTAAACCCAGGTCTGAGACAACATTATTAAGCTCTACGATCTCTTTCCGCACCCCCGACCTAGCGCTCGCCGCGTCTTGCGCGAGCCTGCTTAGCTTTACTAACCCATCGAGAAAGTTCTTCCCAGTCATCGCCGAGAGCTCCCGCAACGCAGAGTCAAGCAAGTCCTTATCAACAACATTATATTGTATTGTAAGCCTGGTGTTCTTGAGCGGATCTATCAGGACGGCCGTCTCTTTCGAAAACGGCTTAGCAAGTAACGGGTAGTAAGCGAGCACAACCGCTCTAATCCTCTCCCCCTTCCTCCTGAAAAACCCGGGCTTTTTCCTAAGCTTTTCCGAATAGTATAGGGCGAAGCCTACAACCTCGTCATCCCCCAGCTTCTGGTAGGCTTCAGCCGTGTGCTTGAGAAGGAACGGCATGTACCTTTTTGGAAAAACATTAACGCTAGAACCCATAACTCCCACTAAAATAAATTTGTACCTAGAGTGTCTTAAATAAATTGATTAACCAGAATGTGTAAACTAGTCGCCCCATGGAGAATAACACTTCTCATAGGCTTTATTCACTATTTCCACCTGTTGCTCGAACCTGTATCCATTCGTCCCTAGATGTTCATTCTCATTAATTTATATTCATTCGTTGCATCCAGAGGCTTCCACGTCGCCCATCCTTCTCGACCTCTTCTAAGAGCTTTTTCTTCTCGTGGCTCCTCACGCCGTAGAACTTTCCAGCAAGAGAATTAACCATCTATACTAAGTCCTCCACGAGCTCCTGATAAACATGCTTAGGTTCTTCACCGAAAGCAACCTCTACTCCAATGCCATACTGGTTGAAGAAGCACTCTAGGTACTCAAAGCCAATCCTCGTCAGCCCGTCCCTATATGCGACTTCAACCACGTCTACCTGCCTGTTCACAATGTAGTTGAGGAGCCTTGGCAAACCTTTTCTATCGGTTTCATGCTCAACACATCAACGACTCTGTATCCTTTAGAGGTACAGTACTGTATAAGGTACTGTATCTGCTTCTAAGCTCGCTCCTCTGGTCTGAAGAGCTGACGCCGGCGTAGACGACTGCCCTAATCTCTTCGCTAATAGGTAATTCCTCAGCTAACCTCCTAGCCTCGCTCTCGGGAATCCTGAGCTCGCCACCAGCAGTCCTAACAGCTCTAATCCAACCCTCTCTGACCCACCTTGAGAGAGTAGCTAAGAAAGCATTCAACTGTATTTCATCACCTGCTCCTTCAACCAGCCTGAACCGTATTTCACATATATATTAGCTACCATGACTTTGAGTTCTTCAGGCAGCTTGATCTCCGTACTGAATATTTCTCTATGAATCTGCTTAACAATATCTAAACCACTTAACCCATAGGCGATCATCAGGTAACACAACTTCTTCCTAGCTTCAGCGAAGCTCCTCGATAATGCTGGTTGAAGCATTTCTCTAACTTCCTTCGGGCGTGCTACTCCAACAACCTAAAACACTGTTCTCTCGACCTATATATTTCAGGTTAGTTCAAACCAAAAGCTTTTGAATGGAGTTAAGAAAATATACAAACTATGAATTAACTAATATGTTGTGACAATTAGTTTTGAGTAAACCAAAGAAGTCCATTCACTGAACAGTCTCTACATTGAAAGCAACTGCTTTAGCTCAACCAACTTATCAACTACGCGCTTATTCCTACAGATTTCCTCAAGGTACTCAAAGTCCAGTCTATTAGCCCAAGTAGCCATTAGCCAGATTGCCTTGTCACGATCCTCTGTAGACCCCCAGTTTTTCCACCCATCAAGATATATGGCTATAAGATCCTCGACGGGGTCCAAGTATACGTGATATTCCTCCACAAGGATCTTCACGGGGGGCTTTCCCCTATTGTAAACCGTTGAAACTATATCTATCGATTTCAATGAGAGAACATCATATGTTGGGAGAAATCCACGGCCAATTCTCTCGGAAAACCCTGCGAGAAAAGATTCAACAATCCTCGCATCCCCCTCTACTATTACGTCTACATCCATGGTTCTATACACTCTACCCGTGTAGACCTCTACCGCAAAACCTCCAGTAATTATGATTCTACCCATACCCCGCTCCTCTAGGAACGTGTTCAGCCACCCAGCGAATAAGAGATACCTCTTAGACTCGTCCGCGATATTTAAGAGACGGGGTAGTATCCTCTCCTCGAAAACCCTTAGTAATCCACTAGCTACTTCTTCAACTTTAAAATCCTCTCTTCCCTCCCCCATTCAACCACCTCGAGATATGCCTGGGAGAGCTCTCGCGCTATTGCTGCAAGCCTAGTGCTCTCATCAATACTCCTCCTCGTAGTTCTGAACCTCCCTCTCCTTGTGTAAATTAACTTAAATATGTCTCTTGAACTCAGTTGCCGCATATTGTTTCCCCATAGCTGTAGACAGGTTTCGACTCGTAATTCCCTGGATTGAGAAATCTACGTAGAGGTATTTATGTACAGGGTTTAACAATATAATTTATTCTTCAAGGGGAATGCGTAGAGGTGGGTGAGTGGAAAACAGAGTTCGTCGACATGAGATCCTTCTTAGGTATCTTAGCACTGGCGTCGGCAGGTTCTTGAATTAAACAATCTGTGAATGGAGACAGGCGGTGCATGGTTGTTGAAAAAGTAATTTCTTTTGATCCGGCATTTGATCCGGCAAAAGAAGAGGAGGTAAATGAATCAGTAGCGATGGCTTCGAATGAAGCAACTCAAGATCCGATTAGTTTAACTATACCAAGACAGTCTTCTACAACACTATGAGCCCGCTTTACAGCCTAGTCCCGACGGGAATGTAGGGGCATGTAGAGGCTTTCAAAGAGGCTTACGGACCAGGCCCTAACATTACTCTTGCAAGGGAGCTTTTAACTCAGGCAGGGTTCAGCGAAGAGAACAAACTCGTAATTGAGTTATGGTACACGCAGACCCACTATGGCGACACTGAGGCTGATGTGGCTACCTTGTTGAAGACTCAGTTGGAGGCAACGGGAATGATCACTGTCCAGCTTAGGAGTGCTGAGTGGAGCACATACGTTGACAACGCCAGGAACAATAGAATGATGCTCAGCCTGTTCGGATGGTATCCTGACTACATAGATCCAGACAACTTCCTAACCCCATTCCTTATGACAGGGCTAACAAGTGGACGGGATCCCAGTATTCTAACCCAACAGTAGACGGGCTTCTCAACCAGGCACAAGTATTAGTGAACCAGTCCGGGAGGGCTGAGCTATACAGGGAAGTCCAAGCCATTCTTGCGCAAGAAGTCCCGTTCATTCCGCTACTCCAAGGGAACCTTATGATAGTCTACAGTAGCAACGTACACGGCATATTAATAGGTCCGCCAATGCTGATGCCTTACTACACGATTTACAAGACAACCTCCTAAGATATTAAACCTTTTTTACGCAACTATTCTCCACGCAACAACATAGTGGTATTTCACATATGATATTTCATATTGATTGACGCGTGTCAAATTTAAAAGGGGATAAACCAATCCTCTAGCTTGGTGGGAATCTTGGATCAGAAGAATAGGGAGAAGATAGAAATCGTTAAGCAATTGTTAAAAAGGATTCATGAAGGAGAAGCCTTTGAGGAGCTTAACAAAGAATTCTCCCATATCCTATCACAGCTAACCCCTTTTGAGATAGTTACTATTGAACAAGAGCTCGTCAAGGAAGGCGTATCCGTGAACGAGATATTGAAAATGTGTGATATCCACCTCAAGCTTTTCAAAAACGCTTTAGCGTCCAGGGAGCTTAAAGGAGTTCCCAGGGGACACCCATTGGACTTACTTATTGCAGAGAATGATATGATTTTGAAGACTTCGGAAGCTCTAAGCCTCTACTCGGGCGTTTTAGCCAGGGCCTTAAAAGAGGGGGACACCCCGGAGGCTTCTAAAGCCTTAACCAGTGTTAAATCAATTATTTCTGTTGTGAAAACTCAGTTGAGAAGTCACTACAGGAAGAACCAGATGGTTCTTTTCCCATACCTGGAGAGAAGAGGTGTTACAGCGATACCAAGGGTCTTATGGGGGAGGGAGGACCAGGTTATCGTTAAGATTAGGGAATTAATCACATTATTGGATAAGGCTCTGCAGAATCCGTTGGGAGAGGAATCGGTCAAGGTTTCGGAAGCCCTCGCCCAGCTCTCCCGGGATATTGCCGACCTAGTCTTCCGGGAAAATAAGATCCTATATCCAACCCTATGGATTCTACTATCAGAGGATGAGTGGGCTGCGGTTGATAAGGAGGCTAGAAGGCTCGGCTACCTTGTCATGCGGGAGAGGAGCGAATATCTGCCATCGGAGACACATAAGTATCCTTACCAGGTAGTCTCGGGAATTACCCCTGACCAGGCAGATAAGCTCCCCGAAGAATTGAAAGGCGTTGTAGGCTCAACAAGTTTTCCACCCGACGACTACGTTGTGAGTAGAGAAGGGGATCTCGAGTTTGAAACAGGCTTCCTATCGCGCGAAGAGGTTGAAGCTATCTTTAAAGCCCTCCCCCTCGAGATCACGTATGCCGACACAAACAATAGGGTTAGATTCTTCAGCGAAAGCAGTGTTTCAGGAGGCTTCCCCAGGGCTAAAACTATTATTGGACGCAGGCTTGAATACTGCCATCCTCCAAGGCTTGAGCAGTATGTTGCGAGAAATGTTGAAGCGTTGAAGACGGGCAGGGAGAAATACAGGGTATTCTGGACGAGGCTGGGAGACAGGATCATCAGGGTTATGCTCGTAGCGGTGAGAAAACCCGATGGGGAATTACTCGGCGTGGCAGAGATTGTCGAAGACTTTACGGAAGTCTTGAATAATCCTGGAGAGATATTTAAGAAAATTGTGGTGTTGTAAGCTTGGTCAGAAACATTTTTGAGCTAGCATACAGGTATGTTGAGCCATCGATTAAAAAACTAATAGTTCTAAAGCTTGTTGAAAAGAAAATTCCCCCCGTAATTATTGCGGAGAAGCTAAGCATCTCCCCATCCCTTGTCTCAAGATACGTTAAAGGGGAGAGAGGGAGGTTCCTCGACCTCTCCAAATACCCGGATCTCGTGCTCAGGGTTGAAGAGATTTCCGAGAAAATCGCTACCGGAGAGCTTGAAGGAATTAGTCTTCAAATAGAGATTAACAAGCTTGTTTTGAAAACCCTATCCGATAAGCGCGTCTGCGGGCTACATAAGATGATTGATGAAGCCGTTAACCCGGTCACATGCAACATTTGCCCAACCCTTTTTCGCTAAAACCTTTAGAAGCCCTTGAGGTATGAAGGAGCCGAGGCTGGGGGTAGGTTAAAAATATAAAACGTAAAACATTATTAAACATGATTGAAGCAGGGCCCGTTGCCTAGCCAGGATAGGGCGCCGGCCTTCTAAGTAGGCTCCGGAGAGAGCCGGAGGCCCGGGGTTCGAATCCCCGCGGGCCCGCTTCACGAAACTATTCATGGTAGATAAGCGCTGTCTTAACTGTAAATGATTGATTTTTACCAGTTTATCGATTAAAATTATTCGAAAGTGTGATTGCTTTGAAAGGCCTTGTAATAGCAGGTTACGGAGGCCACGCTGGCTATGCTTTCGCAGTGGCTTACGAGCTCGCTAGGCGGGGTGTCGAGCTAGATGTTCTGCTCCCGAAAGGCTATGAGCACTTATCCAGCAAATTCACCGGTTTAGGCAGAACGCGGTACGCTGTTCTCCCGCGTAAACCGCTCGAACCCTTCTACCGTGGAATCCACAGGTGGCTACTGGCCTTCTCAAGCACTCTGAGTCTTGTTAAGGAGAATTACGACTTCGTGTTCGCTGCTGGATCCAACTTCTCCATCCCTGCTTCAACATGGCTTAAAGCACTAAGAAACATACCGGTGTACGTTGTCGAGGATGTTAACAGGTTCTCCAGGCCTGCCAAAGCGGTTAGACTTCTACATATGCTGGGGGCCAGAGTCCTTCTTCACTGGAGGGAGCAAAGAGAGCTCTACAGGGATGGAGTCGTTGTCGGACCCTTATATGAACCCGTGTTGTCCAAGCCTAGTGACATGGGTTATTTACTCGTAACTCTCGGTACACTGGGTTCGAAAGAAGTTTTCGAGGCCGTTACAAACCTGGACTACAAGATTGCGGTTGTGCAAACGGGTGATATAGATCCTCGAGCGTATGCTGTTAGAAGGCCCGACTGGGTTTTCTTCAAATACGTTGACGACTTTCATCGCTGGATTGCCGGGGCATCTATAGTTGTAACCCACCCCGGTACAACCGCTGTAACAGCTAGGCTGGCTTACGGGAAACCGGTAGTGCTCGTATACACCAAGAGGCATTCACCACTGTATCCTAAGAAGGATGTTGAAATGCTTGCCAAAATGTTGAAGGCAGCATTCATAGATGAAGTAACACCTGGAAACCTCGAAGCCGCGATACAGGAAGCAATAAGGCTTGAGAAGCCTGTTTACGAAAACGGTGCTCGAAACGCCTCCGAACTTATATTGAAGGAGTGTTTTAAAAACGCTGAAACCCGCCGCTCCTGACTGCTGAACCTATTTCCTCCCTGCTATTGCACCACCTATTAATCCTCCAATACCTGCTAGAATAGCAGTGTACAGGAATAGAATTGTGAAGACAAACCCTAAGAATCCTCCAACCACTGCGCCTAGAATCCCGGCTAATAATCCTCCGAGCACTGCTAGGACAATGGTAAGCAGTATACCACCGAACAATCCTCCTATGAAGCCTGTTACAAAACCGCCTCCAGCCCCTTTCTTAGCGATAATCCCGCCGGCTATTCCGGCGAGAACCGGGCCTATGACTGGGATCCAACCAATGACTATTAACAATAGGAACGTTACGAGTATACCACTCCCATAACCCATTAACACTCGCCTCATGTTACATATAGTTGGAGCCTGTGATAAATCTTACAGCTACGAGTTGGAAACCAATATTCAGTGATCAGAATGATAGAAATGGGAATGCTTCCGAAGCGTTCAGTCAGTAGTCGGGGACTGATGTGTGGGCGATACATTCCTAGTAGTTTTCACGCACACCCAGCTCTTATTGTTTATCTTAATCTCATCGTCTGAAATTCGAAAGAATTACCAAAATTAATTATATAATATTTTTGCCACCATGTAGCTGGCAGCGTTTTCACGCTTTTTTGTCGCGGAATCAACAGAGCGTTGGGTTAATCCCTCCTCGCCACAGTGGCCCCTTGCTTATAACCTCCTCACACCGGATTTTTACCAAGGGGTTAGTGTGGACAATAAGTGGATGAAAATTGAAATTTTGATGAGTTCGCTTAAGAAAAAACATGAAGCATCATTAATAGCTTTCATATCAATAGGATTGATTGCCACCGGTTTGCCCTAACAGCTGTAGCACCACCCCTGCTATACATATTCGAGAGTGGTGATTTCTCCGTAAGGCTAAGCTTCTTAAAAGCTTCCCTGGACAGGCACATTAACATCGCGATCATGGGTATTTTCCTATCGTAGCAGGGCTTACCGTATTCATACAGGTAGTTGATGATGGCTTCATGGAGGGTCTTAGCAAGCTCACCGATTTAATTCCAGAATCTCTCTAACCCTCTGTGCATACTCAAGCACTTGTACATCTGCGCTCTAGCTATTGGAACTATTACTACTTGTATTGGCGCTATCACGGCCCGGGCTATCAGGGCTCCACGTGCCCCGAGAGCCCCTCATCTCCCTTGGGAGCGACCGCCTCCACCCTAGCGGTCACAGTAACCCTCACAGAGAAATCCATCAGTAAAACCCTCTACCCATTTACAACTGAAAGCCTCGCCCCTTTAGGGCGGGGATGGATAGAAAAGCTCATAAGATGCGTTATCCTATAATGTGTTCTAGGGAGTGCCTTGGAGGGTGAATCTCTAGAGTGAATGAGGCTTAGAAGCACTAGGTACGCCAAGTATTGGTGTGGTTATCACTTTGTTTGGATTCCTAAGTATCGTAGGGATGTTCTCGTGGGGGATGTTGCTGAGTACACTAGAGATGTCTTGAGAGAAATACTTGAAGAGCTGGAATGCAAGCCGTTAGCCCTAGAGGTTTTGCCTGATCATGTCCACGTTTTTGCTCTATGCCCTCCAAGGCACTCTCCAGCCTATATCGTGAATTACCTTAAGGGTAAGAGTGCTAGGAGGATACTGCAGAGGTTTCCAGAGCCGAAGACAGGAACTATTCATGGGAAGTTGTGGAGTAGGAGCTACTTTGTAGCAAAAGTTGGAAACGTAACAGCCGACATCGTTAAGAAGTACGTTGAGGAGCAGTGGGAGAAGGAGAAATGAAGAGGACAAGCATAGTAGAGCTTGTAGTCGATAAAAACGTTGAGGAAAAACTAAAGCTACTCTGTAGTCTATCCTCCAAGATGTGGAACGAGGTTAACTACGCTAGGAGGAGGATGTTCTTCGAGAAGAGGGGAGTAGACCTCAAAGCAACATACAAGGAGTTCTACGAGAAATACAAGATGCTCATAGGCTCCGCCACAACACAGCAAGTCTTAAACAAGAATGATGAGGCGTGGAACAGCTTCTTTAAACTACTAAAACTCAAGAAAGAAAACAAGCTACCACCATTCATCACAAAGGTTAACCCACCTGGCTACAAGAAGAAAAACAATAAGAGGATCCTGTGGGCTATCCTAAGGAAAGACCAATACAGGATAGAGAGCGATAAAATAGTCTTCAAGGGGCTGGGAGCGATTGGCTGGATAGAGATCAGGTGCAAGGGACTAATACACTTGAAGGGAGAGCAGAGCAGACTAGAAATCCACTTCGACCAAGACAAGAAGAAGTGGTATGCTCACATATCATTCGAGGTAGCAGAGAAAGCGGTGAGGAGAGAGTGGACTAGCATCCCAAAGCAACCAAAGAACAACCTCGTCGCTGGCATAGACATTGGCGTGAACAACCTCATGGCAATATACGTGGAGAACGGCTTAGCGAAGCTAGTTAATGGAAGACCTTTGAAGGCGATCTCCCACTACTGGAGGGTGAGGATTGCTGAATATCAATCCACACTGAATAGGTATGGATTGAGG
>Ga0272449_1000609_pt1 | contig 41562 bp, 29 predicted proteins | sample YNPCB0241_FD_198679 | JGI IMG/M metagenome (GOLD analysis project Ga0272449, IMG submission 198679) | Hot spring sediment microbial communities from Yellowstone National Park, WY, United States - YNP-CB-024-1 | ecosystem: Environmental > Aquatic > Thermal springs > Hot (42-90C) > Sediment...
CGCTTATCCGTCCGGTCGTAAAGGGGCCCCTGCTCCAAATAGGGAAGAATCATAACCAACCAGGAATGATGGTACGGCACCGCCGAAGGCGTGCTAGGAATCGGAGGAACCACCCGATCTCCTGTTAAGATTCCGCTCGGTGGGAAAGACTTGTTCACATCGTGGTAGTTATGGAGGGCCAGTCCTATCTGCTTTAAGTTGTTCACACACTGGCTCCGCCTGGCCGCTTCTCTAGCGGCTTGGACCGCCGGTAGAAGTAACGCGATCAGAATACCAATGATCGCAATCACGACCAAAAGCTCAACAAGAGTAAAACCCAGGGGACGATAAAGACGCCGCAGCATAGCTTGTCCCTCCTTTCGCTTAAAAGACCCACAAGTCCAACAAGCCCGACCCAGATACGCAAAAGACGACCTGAACGCCGGTATCACCAGCCTGTCTCGGAAAAGCCCCAAATTTGAAAGACACTTCTCAAAACGTCCCCACCACACAGAATCGAAAATGGCCGCCGAACGTCTAAACGGCTCGCAGTTTACACTAACCCAAAGCCTGCTTCTTGTCAAGCGTCTAGGCTTTCCAGCTTCAGCATTTTCCGGGATCCGGAGCCGGGGGCATCGTGCCGGAAACCACCACAGGAAATTGGACGGAAGGTACAACTTTGCTCTCCGCCCCTCTTAGCTACAGTCGGTAAAACCGCTTTGTTGGCCCAGGGTGGAATTGTGCATGTAAGGAGCCCCCTCCCACACCTGAGCTTGGAGGGTGCAAAGGCGTATCCTGCCGGGGTGGCCTGCTTTACGGGGGAAGACCGAAGTCAACCCTGCTACGGAGGGCAGTTAATGCCCGATGCAAGTGGGGTGTTGCTGGGCGATATCGGCGTGGTCTTGTGGCAAGATGTCCTTGCGGTCTGGCAAAAGAAGGTCATTCGGGCGGAGGAGCAGCCGGCGAGAATTCCGAGGGAATCTCGGGAATAAAGGAGGCCGTAATCGCTGTCAAATAGTTGTGAGGGGGCTCATGTGCGAGTCTCTTCCCCCGCCGAGCAAATAGCAGGGGCGTGAGGTCTGTCGTTTCCAAGGTAACGGCCAAACCGAGACGGGGACGAAAAGCTGTCGGAAGGGCCGAGCATTCGGTCGTAGGTCGAACGTATCGGGTCATTGGGATGAGTTGTGGAACCCCAAACTCAAAGGAGGTACGCATCATGAAGCGGATCGTGGCGAGCCTAATGGTGGTCGGGTTGGTTCTGGTGTTGCTGGGCTGCCAACCGAAACAGACTCCACCGGCGGGAACAGCCCCCGCTCCAACCGGTGGGCCTGAAGCCGTCAGTGGACCGGCGGCTCCGGCTGAGCAGGCTCAGCCTTCGGCAGAGCAGCCGGCCTCGGGTCAGCAAGAGGAAGCAGTACAACCCTCGCCTGCCGAGGAGCAACCTTCGGCCGAACAGCCGGGCACCTCACCCTCCGGTGAAGGATCCGGTGCTGCCCAAGGAGAGCAAACTCAGTAGTTTGGTCCGGATGCTCATTGGTGGGCTCTCATGCTAACGGGGAGGGCTTCGGCACAAACGGGAGATGTGGGCTTTGCTCCCGGGGAGTCCCGTAAGTTCCTTGCGAGCTTAGCGATTTCCGGTAGGGATCCCGCCGTTAAACACGAGGGACAAATAGGTGGAGGCTGGTTGACCCACCGAGGGGAAACTTCGCAGTACCGGTTCGGACACGGGTTAGGCGGCGGGACTTCCTGCGAGTGCGGGCCCTCCCCTTTCCATTTGAAGAGGCGAATTACCGAAGCCTGGGAGGATTTTTACCCACGAGCCCGCCACGATTTTCCTTGGCGTGGGTCGCGACGCCTGCGTCCGCGTCGTTTGAACGGGACGACGGTTGCTTCCGCCAAGGGTTTGCCGATCTGAGACCGGAGTTGTTCAATGCGGTCCCGCAGAGCAGCCGCTCGTTCAAATTCGAGGGCTTCCGCCGCAGTTAGCATTTCGGCTTCCAATTCCGCCAAATACTCCTCTGTGATGATTCGAACCTCGTCGGTGACGCCAGCTGCGGCATAGGCAAATCGGCGGGCTTCCGCTTCTGCTTCGATTCCTGCCTGGATTGCCTTGCGGATCGTTTCCGGCGTGATACCATGCCGACGGTTATATTCTTCTTGCATTTTCCGCCGGCGACGGGTTTCCTCAATTGCCCGCTGCATCGAGTCGGTTACTTTGTCGGCGTAAAGAATCACGGTCGCATTAACGTTCCGTGCTGCCCGCCCGATCGTCTGAATCAGCGACGTTTCACTTCGAAGGAATCCTTCCTTATCCGCATCGAGAATTGCTACCAAGGATACCTCGGGCAGATCCAACCCTTCTCGCAGGAGATTCACCCCCACGAGGACATCAAATCGGCCCGCTCGGAGATCCCGGAGGATTTCCACCCGCTCGAATGCATCCAGTTCGCTGTGAAGCCACTTGCAGCGGATATTTTGTCGGGTGAGGTAATCGGCCAGGTCCTCTGCCAATCGTTTGGTCAACGTGGTGACCAGTACCCGCTCACCAACCGCGATCCGTTTCCGGATCTGCTCGATCAAATGAGGAATCTGCCCTTGAGCGGGTGCTACTTCGATGATGGGATCTAAAAGTCCGGTAGGGCGAATGACCTGCTCTACCACTCGGCCGCCGGCCTTTTCCAACTCGTAGGGCCCCGGGGTGGCAGAAACAAAGATGACCTGGTTGATTCTCGCCTCCCACTCTTCGAACGTAAGGGGCCGATTGTCCAGAGCACTAGGCAACCGAAAACCGTGTTCCACAAGGGTTACTTTTCGGCTGTGATCCCCGTGGTACATGCCCCGAATTTGTGGCACGGTCACATGCGACTCGTCCACAAAGAGTAAAAAGTCATCGGGGAAGAAGCTAAAGAGAGTATCTGGGGGAGATCCAGGAGGCCGTCCAGACAAGTGCCGGCTGTAGTTCTCGATTCCCTTGCAATAACCCACTTCCTGAAGCATCTCCAGGTCATAGCGGGTTCGAGCAAGGAGTCGCTGGGCCTCAAGTAGCTTTCCTTGGCTTCGGAGCTCGGCGACACGGGCCTCCAGTTCGGCTTCAATTTCGCGAATTGCTCTGGCCAGACGATCCTCCGGAAGCACGAAGTGCTTGGCGGGATAAATCCAGACCTCTTGCAGTCGGCGAATCACCTGCCCTGTAACCGGATGAATCTCAGAAAGCTGCTCTACCTCGTCACCCCAAAACTCAATCCGGAAGGCCGCCTCTTCATAGGAAGGATATACTTCCACGCAGTCGCCGCGGACCCGAAATCTCCCTGGCCGCCACTCCACATCTGTACGTTCGTATTGCATATCGACGAGCTTGGCCAACATGCGGTCGCGATCCATTCGCTGGCCCCGCTCAAGCCGCAGGCTCATGGCAACATAGTCTTCTGGCGATCCCAACCCGTAAATGCACGAAACACTGGCCACAATGATTACATCCCGGCGAGACATCAGAGCACTGGTGGCCGCCAGCCGGAGCCGATCGATTTCTTCATTAATCGAGGCATCTTTCTCGATGTAAATGTCTCGCTGCGGAATGTAGGCCTCCGGCTGATAGTAGTCGTAGTAACTCACGAAATAGTGGACAGCGTTATGGGGGAAAAACTGCTTGAACTCGGCATACAATTGTGCGGCCAGCGTCTTGTTGTGGGACATCACCAACGTGGGTCGCTGCACATTGGCGATGACATTGGCCATCGTGAAGGTCTTACCGGAGCCAGTCACTCCCATCAAGACCTGGTACTTCCGTCCCTCAAGAATTCCTCGGGTAAGTTCCTCGATCGCCTTCGGCTGATCTCCAGCCGGCTCAAAGGGACTTACCAACTGGAATGGCCGCTCCATGGTCATCGCACAAAGACTTCGCATGAGCGTTACACTATCCTTTCTGTTCAAGGCTTCTCCTGGGATTCCCGCGAAGAATGATCTGATGGGGAAAAAGCCTCCCGATAGGGGCGCCAGCGATCCCGTGCTTCCTGAGACACGGGAACTTTTCTGGGAAAACCGTGTAAAAGGCAACGCCTAGTAGAAGCAAGTTCCCGCGTGGGCCCACCGGTTTTGGGGCAAACTAACGTGGTTTTTAAAGGAGGGGAGCGGATTCGCCGGGCCGGAAAGTGTCTCGCCCAAACAAGGACGGGTCCAAAAACAGGTCTAGTTAAGTTACTTGGCCCCCCTGCTTTGGCTTAGCCCGGTACTTCTCGAAGTCGTGCCAAGCCGCGGTCTGCTTCGGCACCTGTAGCTGATCGATTACCCGCTGAACTCCGGGTACCTCCTGGGCTGCTTTGATGGCAGTCTTCCGCTGAAGCTCGTATTGCAAGGTGCCGGAAAGAGTGACCACTCCATTTCGGACCGACACATTCACCCGACATGGAGGCCGAATCCCCCGCTTCGTAAGATTTAGTGTTACCTTCTGAACAAGGACCTCATCTTTGACTTTTGGACCGAGCTTGGCCATGAGCAAATCCTCCCTTGCCAGAAAACATGTCGCCAAGACAGCCGTTGCAAGCCGATCGACCCCGCCGAAATCGCGATTCGACCCCAGAGGCCGCCAGAGAGCAGGGTATCCCTCAGGACAATTTCCCCGGGCACAAACCCAACCAAACCGCTGGCCGCCAGCCCAAACGGAAGGTGGTTCGGCTTCTATCCGAGTCCAAATCCTCCTTGCTGCATTCTAAACCTTGTTTTCAGCTAGGTCTACCTGGACTTGCAAGGAACGCCTCCCCCCGTTAAGGTAATCGGGGTTTTTAAGTCGCCGGGTTTCAACTTGGCCGTCTTCGGGCAAGCAAAACCTCTTGTGCCGAGAGCCGGATTCCAGCCCGTAAGAGGGCGGAGAACTTGGAATTTTGGCCGGCCGGATATTTCCGATTTTCCCGCAAGCTAAGGACAGGGGAAAAACGGTTAACTGGACGGAAAGGAGAGCTAGTTGCCACCCAATTGTGAAGAGGGAGTCGATCGGATGAGCATTCCGTGTGAGGTGAAAAACGATCTTCGGCAGGCTACCCGGATTGTGTCGTGGGTTTTGTCGGCGGCATGCCTTTTGGTATTTCTGTTTGCTGACCCCGCAGCTACGGCTCAGCAACTCTCTGGGGAACAAATCCTTCGTGAAGCACCAGCCCGAATTGAAAGGTATCGCATGGGCGACGGAGAAATCGTTCTCCTAGATCGCGAGGGCAAGCCAATTCGCGACGCTGTGGTCCATGTGCAGCAAAAGAGGCACGCATTTCTCTTCGGGTGCAACATCTTCTTGTGGGGACGAATCGAAGATCCGCAATTGCAAGAGGCGTACTTGGAGCGGTTTGCCGCTTTGTTGAACTATGCCACGTTACCTTTCTATTGGCCAACTTACGAGCCAGTCCGAGGAAATCCGGGCCACGATTATGCAGAGCGGGTAGCCCGGTGGTGCCAGGACCGGGGAATCGTCACTAAGGGACATCCCCTTGCGTGGAACTATGCTGATCCCCGGTGGCTTCCCGAAGATCCGGAAGAGATCTTTCGGTTGCAACTTGCTCGGATTGACGACTGTGTCCGCCGCTTCCGGGGTCTTATTGATCGCTGGGATGTGGTGAACGAAGCAACGCACTTTGACCGAGAGGAGTTTCTCAAGCGGGCTCCTAGGATGACCCGCATGTGGCAGAAAATTGGGCAGGTGGAATTTACTCGAGCTTGCTTCATAAAAGCCCGCCAGGCAAGTGAAAATGCCGTGTTGATTATTAACGACTATCGAACCGACCCGGCCTATGAGCGGCTGATCGAGCAATTGGTAGACGAATCCGGCCGGAGACTTTACGATGTGATCGGCATCCAAAGTCATATGCACGGAGGTGTTTGGCCCACGGAAAGAATCTGGGAGGTGTGCGAACGATTCGCCCGATTTGGGGTTCCCCTTCACTTTACGGAGACCACAATAGTTTCTGGCCCTCGGACCCGACCTGGTCAGCCTTGGAAGACCACTCCGGAGGGAGAAGAACACCAAGCCCGGGAAGTGGAACGTTTTTATACCGTGCTTTTCTCTCATCCGGCCGTGGAGGCTATTACCTGGTGGGATTTTAGCGATCTACGTGCTTGGCAAGGGGCACCTGCGGGACTTGTCCGTGCCGATATGTCGCCCAAGCCAGCCTATGACGTACTCCTCGGCCTGGTGAAGGGTAAATGGTGGACAGATATACAAGTATCAACTGCTGAGGACGGACGGGCTCGATTCCGCGGGTTCTTCGGCGATTACCGGGTGGTTGTCCGTTTGCCCGACGGAACAAAACTCGAGCGGGAATTCGCTCTCCTCAAAGGTAAAGACAACCAGTGGGTCATTCGGCTCGAGTGAAGGCGAAGTCCCGTTTGAAAGCTGGACCTGGCTCTATCCAAGTATCGAGCAACTTTGCGGTCCAGACTAGCTCAAAGCCCCTTCTAGCTCAATCCGGCTAGGTTTTCGGGAATAAGGGAGATTATGTTCAATAATCCGCTAGCTCCGCGAGATCGCGTGGATGGCCGGATGAGGGACTTGGAGACTCCCGCCGCTCCACCCGGCAAGGGACAAAGCTGCCGCTTTCGGTGTAGCAAGTAGCTGCCCAGACACCTCGCCAAAGCGTGCAGCAAGCGATCAGGGCCAACTAACAACTGCCTTTATCCCTGCAAAACAAAAATGGTAGGCAAAAAAAAGCCATCTCCGCGGTTACCCGCTTTGAGTGGGAGTGACAGGGAGGTTTGGGAACGCATTGGCGGCTGGAGGTGTTGCCGATGCCAAAAAAGGTAATCCTCGACTTAGATCCCGGTGTGGACGATGCCTTGGCCCTGGTTGTGGCTCTTTATCACCCTGAAATCGAATTAGTGGCGGTGACATCGGTGGGGGGGAATGTTCCTCCGGCAGTGGCTAGTCGAAATGTCAGCGGGATTCTCGGTCTCTTTGATCCACCCCGTTGGCCGCGAGTCGGAGTTGCCAGTATGCCGGATGATGGCCTGCCTGTAGAGGGTCGGTATGGGCTGCCTGTCGATTGTTTGGAGGCGGCCCAGCTGAAGGTTGCAGAGCTTCGAAGTCCCCATCCGGCGGAGAAAGTAATTTGCGAAGAGGTACGAGCAGCCCCAGGCCAAGTTACGCTCGTAGCTTTAGGACCGCTTACGAATATCGCACGAGCTTTTATTCGTGATCCGGAACTTCCTAACCTTATTAACCGCCTGTGGATCTCCGGGGGGTCGGTGACAGCAGGAGGAAATATTACGGCGGCAGCTGAATTTAATATTTTCTGTGACCCGAAAGCCGCCCGCTATGTCTTACGGTCTCGAGCCAGCAAATTTATGGTCCCGCTGGATGTAACTAATAAAGTGGTCTTTACCTTCGATCATTTGCTCAACCTGCCTCCTAGTACGACTCGTGTGGGGCATTTTCTTCGAATAATCCTTGCCCCCGCTTTTGTGTCTTATCGCGAAAAGTTAGGCATCGAAGGAATCCATATTCACGATACCCTGACCCTCCTGGCTGCCATTTACCCCGATTTGTTGGAATACGAGGAAATGGCAGGGGATGTCGAACTCGAGGGGGAACTTTGCCGGGGGGTAACCGTCTTCGATCGCCGCAGGGTACCGGAGTGGGAAAAAAATGTAACGGTGGCTCGAAAGATTGACAGCGAGCGGGCAATGAAACTTCTTATGTCCGCCCTCGAGCATGCTGCCGTTCAGGCTGGTCCTCCTCTGCCTTAAGTCCCCTTGAAAATTCGGAGGAGACCCCCCGGAGATTCGAGGGCATCGCCCGCATTCGTAAGGATCCAAGCTTAAGCCCGTTCCTTGCGATCCAGATCGAATCTATTAATCTATTAACCAGTTCTTGTCGCCTTTCCGCATATGACTTGCCAAGAGGAAGAGAATGCGGAACCTGTCAAATACCGCCACAAATACTCCTCGTTGGAAAATTCCGACATTCCGATCGTCTTGGCAGGTCGAGCTCAAATAGGAAGGCTTGCCAGTCCGAAGTGAGAGTCCAGCCCGGGGCCGGAATAGGAGCTCTCGTTACTGACTTGGGATACCCAGTATTCACGCAGAGGATCGACCAGGGTACTTTATCCCCATTGGTTCGGTGGGACACTTCCTGTACCAATTTTCTCCCCCGGAAACTTTATGGGCGGAAGTAATCCGGTTCATTTCCCGGCCGCCATTTGATATTGCAGCCCATACTGGGTTTTTGTTCAATCGTTACGGGCTTTCCCGCCAACACGGCATCCAAAGCGGCTCGCAGATCGCGACCGGTCACCGGCACGTTATTGCCCGGTCTGCTATCGTCCATTTGACCTCGGTATACCAATCGACGATTCCCGTCGAACAAAAAGAAGTCCGGAGTGCAGGCTGCTTTGTAAGCTTTGGCCACCTCCTGGGTTTCGTCGATTAGATAGGGAAAGCGATAGCCCCTTGCCCGGATCTCCTCGATCATCTTTTCGGGGGAATCGTCGGGAAAGGCGTTCCAATCGTTAGCGTTGATTCCGACGACAGCAATCCCTTTTTCTAGGTATTCGCTCGTCAGTTTTGCGAGCACGTCGGCAATGTGCTTCACATACGGGCAGTGGTTGCACAAGAAGATGACAAGCAAACCAGGCGTTCCGTCAAAATCCGATAAAGACCACTCTTTTCCGAACGGATCGCGGAGCCGAAAGTCCGGAGCCGGGGTACCCAACGGAAGCATCGTACTAAGTGTTCGTACCATAAGCTTTCCCTTTTTACTTCAAACCGACTTCACGCTGAGGATACTGATTCCGCGGAGACCAACCAGCGGCCCCGAAAGGCATCCGTAAGGCGGTCTCTGCACCCGACCTACACATAACAGCTTACGTTTTGCCGGCACACCTCCGAGTTGCCGTTCCCTCCCACGTCCAGCCTCGGACCTTTCGGGCTGAGTCAAAGTTGCCCCGCCCTAACTTAAGGCATAAAACTTCTGCCAGCTTGTGTTGTCAAAATATTTTACACGTCAGAAGGCAAGGAGAGATGGATCACGTTGGATTTTGGAACATGAGTTGCCGCCGAAGGTCTCCCCGCTCTTTCTTCGCGGTAACCCCCCTGGAAGACAAACTCTCGGTGGTGGCTGAGTATGCAATCGGTCCTCCCGCTGAACCACGGGGTTGGCCAGGACCGGCCAGGTCCGTCCGCGTGTGGAGAGCCACCTGGGAAAAATCTTCGACCGTCCAGCTTTCTGCCCGGCTCTGTCCGTGGAGGGAGAACCAGCCGGTACCAATAGAGAGCCATCTTTTCCCCGGCCTTCCGTTCGACGAGCAAACCCAGGTCTGATGGGCAGAATACCTCTGGGGCCCGAGGAGCTACTGCCGGATGGGCCGTGAGGCAGGGCATCCTTCCTCAGGAGGGGTTACCAATTGATCCCAGCGAACAAAACTCGTCGGCCCACAATGAGTCAGACAGCGGCAGGTAATCCTCTCGAAATTGAGCCCTCTTTGACCAAAACTTCCCTGTCCAAGAGAACCAATCCCCCGCATTATGAGCTTTCTGGCCATTCCAGGAAGGTTTTACCCCCGCGATCAAGCCCCCGGTTGAGCATCACAATGGGAATATCCACAGGATCCAGAAAAATCTTCGTTTTCATCCAAGACCCAAGAAACGGAGGAGATCCCGCCGACATTCTTCAAAATCTCCATATTACCGGCCACATCAGGCCCGGTTTTCCGCGATTGCCCCCCGTGGTCCAACATCTACGGCTGGAACGCCTGCGGAAACTGACCGCCGGGCCCGAACAAAACTATCTACGGAAACGACGCCGAAATCCCCGTAAAGGCCTGTTCCGTGGACTTGATTTGCGATGGCCTACCAGACGAAAGTCAAGTTGCCTCCGATCCAAGTCTACCCGGGCTACCACCACCCGCACGCGGTCGCCTAGCCGGAAAGTATGTCCCTCGCGGTAACCCACTAAAGAATGGGTTTTACGATCAAACCGGTAAAAATCATCTTCCAAGGTACTGATGTGCACTAGCCCCTCTGCAGGCAGTTCAATCCCCTGGACAAAGAGCCCGTACCTTTCCACCCCGGTGATCACTCCATCAAGCTCCATACCGATCCTGTCTTTTAGATAACCAAGGAGCTTAAGCTTCACTAACTCCCGCTCGGCGATTTCTGCTCGTTCCTCCCGCCGCGAACAATGTTCGCCCAAAAGGACCAGCCGGTCGAAATCGGTCACCGGTTTCTTATTATCTAGGAGAGCGTCCAATAAGCGGTGGATTGTAAGATCCGGATAACGCCGAATCGGTGCCGTAAAGTGGCAGTAAGTATCCGTTGCCAAAGCGTAATGTCCCTCCGGTCGGGGACTGTAGATTGCCCGCTGCAAAGATCGCAGCACTGCATAGTGAACAGCGTACTGCTCCGGCCGGCCTGCTACTGCCGCCAACAACCGCTGGATTGCGAATCGGCTTTCCAAGCTCTCCGTTTCAATACCCAAGCCGGTAACAAATTCCGTCAGGTCTCGCAATTTTCGAAGAAGAGGATCTTTGTGAACTCGGCGGAGGAAGTGCAGCCCCTTCTCCTGCAGGAATTCTGCCACCGACTCGTTGGCTGCCAGCATGAACTCCTCGATGATCTGATGGCTTTCCGTGTGTTCCACTATCTTTGCCCCAGCCAACTGGCCACTATCATCGAACTGGAGCTTTATTTCCGGCAAGATGAGCTCCAGTGCTCCCCGTTGCCGCCGCCGAGACCTCAAGATGCGGGCCAAGTCCCGCATATCGAGGAGCATTCGGCAGATCTCCGCCCCCCATTCCTTCTCGAAGCGTTGCGGATCCTGCAGGAATTCGTCCACTTCTTCGTAGGTCAAACGCTTACTACTTCGGATTGCCGAACGATAGAACTCCCGATAAGTCCGGATTCCGTCCGGCGTAAACTCCATAAAAACGGATTTGGTAAAGCGGATCTTTCCTGGCTGGAGACTTGCCACCCCGTTGGAGATGGGTTCGGGTAACATCGGGATAACGCGGTCCGGAAGGTAAACGCTCGTAGCCCGCTCGAATGCCTCCCGGTCCAAAGCCGACTTCGGGGGTACAAAGTAAGCAACATCAGCAATGTGAACCCCCAAACGCCACGAACCATCCGCTCGCCGTTCCAACGAGATGGCATCGTCGAAATCGCGGGCATCCGGAGGGTCAATAGTGATGACGGTCAAGCCGGTCAAATCGAGCCGATCCGGAGGAACCTCTTCGCGAAACCGCTGGGCTTGTTGCCGGGCTTCCTCCATCACCTCTTCGGGGAAATTTTCGGGCAGCCCGAACTCCCGCATAATCATGACCGTGTCGAGCCCCAGCTGCCCCCGCTCTCCCAACACCTCCACGATAACCCCTTCCCCTTCGGCATAGGGGGTGGGGTAACGAATTAATTCAATGACCACCTTATCGTCGGGCCGAACGCCTTTGGCCCCGGGATCTCCCACAAATATTGGTGAGGGGAAGAGCCCGCCATCGACCTCTACATAACCCCATCGACCGGCTTCAAAATAAGTACCGACAAATCGTTGACGTTGCCGCTCTAAAACGCGGACGATCTGCCCACGGGGCCCCTGCCCTGTACCCGCTCGACTATCCGTCAACTCGACAAGCACCACATCGCCGGTGACGGCATCGGCGGTATGAGCAGGAGCGATATAGACATCCTCTTGGATCCCTTCCGCAAACTCCCCTCTTGGTCGGACAAAGCCCACACCACTTTCGGTCCGCCGGAAGATACCTACGATTCGCCGGGCTTGCCGGGCTCCCTCCCTGGCCGGCCGAACCAGGTGCCCTCGCCCGTAGGCTACAAGCCCCTGGCGAGCCAGCATCTTGATCACCCGACGGAGCCGAGGAAGTTGGCTCCTATCCAACTGCAGCTTCCGGGCGATGACCTTCGGCTTGACGGGCTGATAACCAGGGCGATTCACCAACTCGAGAACCGCCTTGGCCAAGGGATCGCTCGACAAACCAAGTTCCCGGCCTTCCAGACCCTCCTCGCCGGCGTCCGCTTCGTGGTCGGACGTCTCTTCCTGGGGAAGATCATTTAGAGGATCGGGGAATAGAACTTCGTCTTCAGGACACATCGTGGGAACACTTCATGCGAAATCAATGAAACCTATACCTGTCACCTGCCTGCTGGCCCACCAAGAGGGCCACCATTCGAGTGCTTAACTTCGTGTCTCGAGCCCCCGAGAAGTTCATCGAAGGCTCCAGCGGCAAATCGCCTAACACTTCCAACAACCTGTCTCCGAAAGTTTCCTCAAGTTTCCTCAAGGAAAGTTTTGGATGGCTCCAATCTCTTGAGAGGTCTGGGTCGGGTCTGTTGATCAGTTCCGGCCCTCTTTCCCCAAATTTGGCCTGATACAGGTTTGGCCTCCTTTGGTCGACCGTCGTTGGTCTTTTAAAGAATACTACGCCTGCAATAGCCTGTAGCAAAATATAAGGTTGCGGATCAGTCCTCGGAATTAGAGGCTTGGGGAACCATCTTACGGTCAGCTGCTTCGCAAAATATCGCGAAAAGCTTGGTAGAAATCCTCCGACTTCCGCTCCTCCGCTCTTTTTTCCGGCAAAGCCAGCCGATCCTACCAAGGCCGTCGTACCCTCCGGCAGCAGAGAAGCGAAATGGCCAATATGGCGTTTCCTTATTTTACGCGGAACTGTGTAAAACAGTTCACACGAACTCAGGAGAGCACAACTTGTTCTTTGAGAAAGGAGGGGTAGCTTGGGGAGTCTTTCCATCCTTATACCCGCTGGGATGGACTCGCCGGTCCAGCAAGGGAGGAAGCACCTTTAAAAACCGTTCCCGGGAAGTCTCCGACTTAAAGCTGTTCCCGAGAATTCTTCAACGGTGACATTGCCCCCGCCGTCCGCTACCCCGGTAGAGCTTCCGGCCCAACTGGGGGTGAAATCGTGTCCAAATACCCTCGCCCACTGGGGTTTCTCCTAACAGTTCTGCGAAGACAGAACATTTGGAGTCCAATAAGTCTAGATAGTGCACGAATAGGGCCTCAAGAGTCATGGGCAGTTTTGGGCTCCCAAATTCGTACTCTCCATGGTGACTTGCTATGATGTGTTGCAAATGAAGGAGCAAATCCCGAGGAAAAGCCTCGCCCGATAGCATCTCCGCCTGACGGACCTTTTGCTCCAACATCTGAACTCCAAGGATGACATGTCCCACTAATTCCCCCTGCTCTGTGTATTCCGCAGCCGGCTGCCGAGGCAACTCCAACAGTTTACCAAGATCATGCAAGAAAATCCCTGTTAGAAGGAGAGACTTGTTCACTGCCGGGTAACAGCGAGCCGCCTGCAACCCCATCTCAAGCATCGTGACCACGTGTTGGAGTAAACCTCCCGGATAGGCATGATGGGCCCGTAACCCAGCAGGAAACTCGCAAAAATCCCTCATAAATTCTTCGTCAATAAGAAAACACTCTACCAGAGTTGCCAACGCAGGTTCTTCGATCTCTCGGAGAATCTCCCGGAGCCGACTCCGGAGCCGGTCAATCTCCTGGCGGCTTAAGGGGAAGAAATCCGCAGGATCCACCTCGGGTGCAGGAACTTTCGTAATGCGTCGAACGATAATTTGCATTTGGCCATGATAGAGTTGGGCTACCCCCTCAACTCGAACGAAGTCTCCATCTTCAAACGACTGATATACCTCGTCCGTTACCCGCCACAACAACGCATCGATGGTGCCGGTTTTATCCTCTAGTCTGCAAGTTAAATAAAGGTCCCCGTTGCGGTTGGCCCGAAGTTGTTTTTGAGTGGCCCGGAATACCTCGTTGACCGACTCCTGGTCGGAAAGCTGTGCAACAAATCGCTTTGGCATTGCCGACACACACTCCTTGCTCACTTATAGCCGAGACTTTTGGCGGGAATTGCTTGCCACCAAACATTCTCCGGACTTTTTCCAGGAACCCCCTGCGGATAATTCTCCCAACGAGGCGAAAGCCGCCGCGGAAATTAGTTCTCCCCCTTGGCAAGCTAAACAGAGGGGATGCCCCGAGGTTAACAAGACTGGGGCCTTACGATAAACGCACAAGAGGGTAGAAACTTGCTTCCCAGAAGGTCGAAAACCACCGATAAATTCGAGATTCCCACCCTCCTTGGGTCCCCAGAGGTATGAACCGGACCACGGGGCCTTTTCAGACCGCCCATTTTTGGTGCCCTGGACCATCCTTTCGATTGTCCGCAGTTTGAATTGTTTTGACTGTTCACGATCGCACCGTGCGTAGGGCGAGATCTCACCACCCTCATGCGAAAAATCCCCTAAAAAAGCATCGCGGGGCCTTTGCCTTCGCCTTGGCCGGCTTCCAAGCCCCGCGATGATTGTGAAAGTTGCAGGGGGACTGCATCAAGCAGGTCGCGGCAAAAACCTAGGCTTCACCTTTCGACCTTTCAGCCGTCAACTATCCGTTTCCCTCGTTTCGGAGGATAGGCCTATTTTAGGGACACAGTGTCTAACCGCCCCAGACCTGTGCCTGCAGCCCGAGCCCAGCCCAAACTTAATCCCCCTGGCCCAAAGCAAGGTCCGACAGCCCTAATCACTTCAGCTCCTTGATTCGGATGTTGCGGAATTCTACCCGGTCGCCGTGACCAGCGAATCCAATCCGACCGGACAGTCGCTTGAGGCCGGTGAGCTGGTGCCCGTGAATCGATTTTTCGCCCAGCTGGCTCACGTCGGCATCCACGATGACCGCTCCATTTAAGGTTACCCGAATATGATGCCCCTTGGCGTAGATTTCGATGTCGTTCCATTCCCCGGGGGGTTTCAGATGGCCCCTCTTAGCAGCGACCGCCCCGTAAATTGACCCGTTGTATTGTTCCGGCTTGAGGTTTGCCCATTTCACAGCGTAATCGTCTAAGATCTGGATCTCCATTCCCGTATAGCTCGGGTTGCCCTCCAACGGGGCACGGATGATTATCCCATTGTTCCCTCCCGGCGGAATTTTATATTGGAGCCGTAACACAAAATCGGCGTAATCCCGATCTGTATAAATGAACCTTCCTTTCTCCGTGCAAACTAATTTGCCATCTTCTACCACATAGCCGGTCAAGTCGCCCTGCCAGCCAGTGAGGGTTTTTCCGTCAAAAAGCGGCACAAATCCTTCCGCCTGCTCCTCCGCCGAAACTATCGATTCCTGGGCAGAAAGGAGACCAGCCGACACCACAGATCCAATCACCGCCACCACAGATGCAAACATTAACCGACGTCGCATAACTAGACACTCCCTTTGAAGACCCAAAAGCTGCTTCAACCACCTACCACGCACAAAAAGTCTCCGAAATTTTCTTACTTGCTGCCCATTTTTCCAAATACCCCCCTGAACACCCCGATATACACGCAGAGAATCATGCGGAAAACTACCCCATCTTCCGCAGTCGAAAAACCTTTGAAAAATGGCCCGCCCCTTCTCTGCAAACCGTTGGGGGTCCGGAAGCACGGTTTTTCTTCCCTCTCTGAGAAGGTCCTCCTCTGGGGGAAATCCTCGGTTCTCAAGGCGGATTTCCCACTCGGCAGTTTTGTGTACGAATTTTCAAGACCTTGCGGCAGCCGAGGCGACCTTTGCCCTTGCTTTCCGCATCATCTCTTCCCAGATTTGCCGCTGCTCGATGAGGGCTGCCACTTTGTCGGGCGGATTCGTTCGACATTCTAAAAGCACCCATCCTCGGTAATTAGCCTCGACCAAAAGCTCCATCAAACGTTGATATGGATAATCTCCCAAATTTAGCTCACGGACATGCACGGTGGCCCCTAGCCGATCTTTTACCAATCGGAAGTTATATTCCAGACCTTCACCCGCTTGGTCCTCAGCATTGGAATTCCAGCAAACTGCCACATTGGGATGCTGAGCGATATCCATGATCTGCTTGATGATGGGCAGGGGAGAACACTGGCCGTGCACTTCCAAGCGAATTTGCTGGCCATAATCTGCGGCAAACGCCCCCACTTCATTGAGAGATCGCCCAATCTGCTCGATGGTTTTTTCGCGAGGCACATTGGGGTGAAACCGATCCGGTTTGACTTTAACACCGGTTCCCCCGCAATCGTACGAGAGCTTCACAAAAGCTTTCGTACGTTCGATTGCCCGCCGCAAAGCCTCCGGATCAGGATGATCGAACCGCTCGTTGCTTCCGAGCCCTACCAAAACGACCGAGCTTTCAGCAAACATGCGACGGACCTCGCGGCGACGATCCGCAGAGATCTCCGGCTCCACGCCGTGGGCATGCTCCGTTCGGAGTTCTACTCCGCGAATGCCAGCCTTTTCACAATTGGCAATCAAGGTCGGAAGGTCCCAGTCCTTTCCCCACAAGTAAGTTACAAGTCCGAGCTGAATATCAACCGACGCATCCTGGGCATTGCAAGCAGAACCAAGTCGCGGGGACAACCAAGAAGCACAAACCCCAGAAGCAGCCGTCCCAGCCAAAATTTGAAGAAGCGTCCGTCTCGTACAGGCCATAGCTACTCTCCAAAAGGGTTAGACCCAAATCAAAGTCACAGTACTTTCTTCACTTTCTTCGTGGGTGCCACCAAGGGAAAGCGGTCGGCTGGGGTACCCCTCCGATTGCTCCTTGCCGCACAAGGAACTGGTCTCAAGGGACCAATCCTAGGAGCTCGCTAGGCAGGAAACCCGGAAGGAAAATTGTCACGGCGTTTGCCCACATCCCGATCGGTCAACTGCGATACTTTTAAGCCCCAATTGCCACCCGCGAAAGTTAGGCAACCTACGGCTATCCACACATTTTTCCTTTGGGGATACTCCTTTGCAAGCAACAACTTGTAAACCCGCGTTCCCGCATATCCCAATCGGTCCACCGCTGTTAATCGAACCCCCTTCCGAACCGCCGGTTTCTCGTGAGAGGTCCTCAGGCTCCCTGTCTACCTTACCCCTTGTCTTTCTCATATTGTTTTTCTCATCGCGACGGCTTATTACATTTCCGGAGGATTCTGCACGTTCCCACCTTCAAGTTCCGGAATCCCCCAAAATTCTTGTAAGGTCGCGAACTGGCGTGGTGGGGCCAACCTAGGATTGGCCCTGGTACTCTAAACACCCCTCTTCAGATCTTTCTTTGTGGCGAACACGAATTCCGCTGGGATCTCGTCCGCCGGCCCTCAAACCAAGCAAACTTTGGAAACCCCTAAGCCAGCAATACCTACAAAAACTTGGATTAGCTTGGATCCAACCGCAGAGATCTGAGCCCACGTTATTCGTCAAATGGTTCCCCGAGGCACACAAGGTGCTTTCGTCCCCGAATGATAATCCTGCCTTCATGAAATGCAGGACTTGCCGTGCATCCTTCTCCCAAGGGATTTTCGCTTACAATTTCTCCTCTTTCTTTGGTCGGTCGAATCACCCAACACCGACCGTTTTGGAAAAACTCTCCATCGGAACCAGGCTCTTGGGTTTCCCCTAACACATAAACATAATCGCCAGCCATTCCGGGCGAAGAAATAAAAGACGCTTGAAGTTCCAGCTCCCAAAGCTTCTCCCCGGTGTGGGCATCAAAACAAGTAAGCATCCCCCAACTTGCAAGAAGGAAAACAAACTCTGGCGTAGCCAGCGGGCTGCACAGATCGGGAAGATTTTCCTCCGCTTTCCAAAGCAGGTGAGTCTCAGACACATCCCCCTGTCCATCCGCCCGAATTGCAAACCAGAAAGAGTATTCGTTCCCTGCGTACACGACGCCATTACAAAACACGGGCGAAGGTCCCACATCCCCCTCCAAACCTGCAAATCGCCAAATCTCGCTGGCCGAAAAGGGATCATAAGAGATAACCCACGGAGCACCCGCGGTAATGAGTTGCCATTTTCCCTCCCAGGAGACCAGAATGGGACTAGCCCAGGTATTGGGTACCGGACGGGGAGTTTCGGCAAGGGTTTCGCCGGTTGCAGCATCGAGGACTAGCAGACGGGATTTACCGTCCTCTGCTCGACTTCCCTGATCAAATTGGATGAAAACTCGGTCGAGCAGGCACTCCAGAGATGCTGCATGTCCGTACACATTGTCCGGCACCCCTAGGTTCCGGCTCCAAACCACGTTTCCAGCAAAGTCCAGAGCAGCAACGTCTCCCGGGGCAAACATCACAAATACAAGCTCCCCGTTGGTTACCGGGGTCGGCGAGGCAAATCCGGTTTCTTTGGCCACCTTCTTGGGATCAAGGGGCGGACTGGCCAGGCTAGGAAGTTCCCGCTCCCAAATGAGCTTGCCCGAGCGAAAATCAAAACAGTAAACCACGAGCCGGTCCGCCGATGCCCCCGTGAGAAAAATCCGATCTCCCCAAATCACCGGAGAGCTGTTGCCGAAATGGGGAACCTCGCTTTTCCAAACTACCCCTTTACCTGCAGGGATGTCCCACACCGTGGGAGCGGAGCCCCAGCGGTAAATGCCGGAACCCTCCGGGCCTCGGAACCGCGGCCAATTCCGAGTATAGGCCTCCCAGAATTTCTGTAGCGTTGCCTCGCTAAGCCGGGCGGCAATCCCGGGGGGGGATCCTTGGGAAGATTGCAATGGGAGTGCTGCCGGTTTGCCTCTTTCAACAGGTCCTCCGGAAGTCCCACCTTTTACATGGGGATCACCATCCTCCACCCGTGGACCAACTGTCCCGGTGGCTGGTTCATGGGATGCCACCTCCGGAAATGCTCGAGGGGACTGGCCTCCGGGAAGGGATGCGACCCCTCTCTCCCCTGCCCTTGGGATGCTCGCCGCCAAATTTCGCCATTTCACCGGCGGAGAAAAAAGGATTGTCAAACAGAAAGCCCCCAGACCAAGGAAAGCTGCCCCTGCCAGCAAAGCCAGCCGACGCTCTCGCCCCTCTCGCAGTTCGAGCTCCTGTATCTTCTGAGGATCTGCCGGAAGGGGGAGCCGTTCCCGAAGCTGCGATGCTCCTATCCAGCACCCCACTGCGAGAGCTCCAGCTCCCAGGGCGAGCCAAGCCCCCGCGGCAACAAACCGCCGGAACCAAAACCACTTCCGCCGTAGCTCTAAATCCCACCGACGAAAAAGCTCTACTAACTGAGAATCCTGAGGATTTTCGAGAACCTTGGAGTGCAGCCGTTGCCACGTGGGGTCTTCCGATGGGTCGGCTGGCCCTCCCAGCCAGATCGCCACGGTCAGGATAACGACCACCCCAATCGCAAAAATTGAAGCCACCCAGCCTGTCCGGATTAAGAGCCTCCGGAGTGCCCGGTAAAGTGGACTAGTTGGTTCAATTAACACGATTTGGGATTGAAAACTCATACCCTCGATCCTCTTGAAAATCTCGAAAAAAGTGAATCGCCATTTTCCGGATCCGGGGTTCCGGACTTGTAATTTCCTGCCCCCTCCACCCCCTGTCACGCTCAGCCATTTGGACCAGATTTTCTAAAAGGGCTTTCTCCCCCGAACGGTTCAGAGGCGGCACAACCAAATCCGTGCAGGGCCGGCTAGCTGAGGTGCCCCGAGAAATCCCGGTGGGAAACCATTCCAATTTAGCCAAAGGAACCTGCGGATAGAACCAAGGCGGGAGACTTGAAAGCAGGCACAGGGCGGGATCCCGTCAAATTTTGGCACTAAATCTTCCTTCTTTTGAAATTGCCGCCGCTGTCAAAAATCCGCCTCCTTGTGGAAAAATTTCCGCCACGGTTGGATGTTGAGTTTCTCGCTTGCGGAAGAGGATCTACCGCCAAGGGGGGAATCGACAAAGCGGCTAATTGGCACCGACCGTGGAATGGGCTTAATTTGGGATGGTCTTCAAGGGGGGCCCATCAAGTCCCCGGAGCACCATGGGGAGGAGCCGAATGAAAGTAACTTCGGCAAAAAAGACAAAACAGAAAAATTACACGAAGGAGTTACGAACAGTCGAGGCTCTGATAGTCAGGGCCCCAATGTTTCGGTGGCTCTCTATTCCGTGTGACCACCTATCGAGGTGGGATGCTGCCGTTCACACTCGAAACGAATTAGGCGTTCCACAGCAGAAACGCCAAGTGCCCGGGTTGCAAATCTCTGGATAAAGATGGCAAACAAGCTTATGATTAGTTTTGGAGAGACGTTCTTTTCCGCCGGCTTAAAAGAAGGATGGATTCCCGGTTCTTTGGATTTGACAGTATCCCCAACTCGTTTCGGGGTATGACCGCCAACCTTTATGCCCCCTGAGAGGAAGGAGCTACGGGAATGTCCCCAGTGGCAGAACCTATCATTCGCCGGCTCGAGGCCATCCGCCAACAGTGGTGGTTCTTTAGCTTGTTGACGGCGGTAGCTTTGGCCTGCACGGTCTCGGTCGGACTTCTGCTCCTATTCGTTGCCGTAGACGCATTGTTGAAACTCTCGCAGGTATGGCTCGCGATATTCCTGGCGGTTTGGGGCTTTGCCACCCTGGTGGCCCTCGGATTTGTGTTCCACCGTGCCAGGCGGACCTATCGATCTTTGGAGGCAACTGCCCGAAGGATAGAGGCGGAACTCCCGGAGATTGGAAGCAACCTCATTAACCTCGTCCAGCTTACCTTCGATACCAAAAACATCAATCGGGAGTTTTTGGAGGCCGCGGTGGCCGATGCCGCTGCCAAGCTCCGGCACGTAAATTTCGCCGAATCCGCTTATCGGGAAACCCGTTGGCGGCGGTTAGTCTATGCGATGAATACCCCCCGGGATTTCACCGAGGCTTTGGGGGTCTTAGTGTTAATGCTTGGCCTTTTCGTGCTGAGTCAGCTGATTTGGCCGAACGCAAGCTCCGCGGCAAGCCGGATTTTACGTCCCTGGGAGTATATCCCGCTGGTTGGTTCGGTGAAGATCCTTTCTGTAGTGCCCGGGGATTGCGAGGTACTCGTCGGGTCACCGCTAGAAATTGCGGCCGAGATTTTGGAGCGAAGTACCGATACAGCCCCTCCAGAAGGTCGACTCATCCTGAAGACGGATGGGGAAGGTCAGCAGGTGATCCCCTTGGTTTGCGGGGAACCTTACGAAGTAACGTCCGAAAGAGCCCCGCAAACCCGGCGAAAATACTCGGCCGTGTTGCCAGCAGTTCTTCAACCGTTCGAATATCGTGTGGAAATCGGCGATTCCCAAAGCAGGGTTTTCCGGGTAAAGACCGGGGAAAAGCCGGTGATTTCGGAAGTGGAGGTTACCCTTCATCTCCCCGCGTACATAAATCAACCGGCGAGGACTTTCACGGTTAAGGAATTGGACCTTGAAGGTCCCCAATTTTCGGTTGCGGAATTGAAGATCCGTCCTTCTATTCCTATTCAAAAAGGGCACATCTCTGTGGACGGGAATACTTACCAAGGTCGGGTCGAAGAAGGGGGGCGGTTACTCCGGGTGACGTTACCCCTTCTTCGGGACAGCTCCTTTACTGTGCATCTTTTCAGCTTGGCAGGTCATACGGATCCGAACCCGCGAGTAAACCGCATCCGCGTGCGGCCAGATGATGCTCCGAAGGTCGAACTGGTGAAGCCGGCCCGGCAGTCAACAGCAGGTTTGGGTCAAGAAATAAGTTTGGCTGTGAGGGCCACAGACGATTACGGCTTGGGACGGGTCCGGCTGGAAATGCAGCTCCAGGAAGCTTCCTCCGGAGAGGGGACTCCGAAAGAGAATTCGACACGACCAGTTGTCCTGAAAGAATGGACGGACATTGGGGGGAGAACGGCGGGGGCGTGGGATTATGTGTTGAACTTGGATCCATCCCGGTTTGCTGCCGGTCAAGTGGTTCTTGTTCGGGCGGTGGCTGCCGACCAACGCTTAGTGCGGGACTGGGGGCTTGACCTTCGGCCTCAGGAGTCGGTTTCCCCCTGGCACGAAATTCGAATTGCCGACCCCGAGGAACAAAAACAGCAACAAAAAAATGAATTGGCCAACATCCGAGTAGAACTTTTCCGGATTTTGGAGAAGCAATTGCGGGCGAATGCTCAAACTGCTCGAATTCAGCTGCTCCGATCTCCTGCGGAAGCGGCCGCTCCAGGAGGCATCGTTCGCGATCTTCAAGTGGATATCCAAAAGTCCAGCTTAAGCCTTGTGAAAAGCATTGGGCCGGAGGCCTCGGCAGAATCCCAGAAAATCAAGACCACTTTAAGTCGGCTTGCTTTCGGAGAGATGCTCCAAGCTGTGGCTCGGGCCGAGGAACTGTTACGGGCGAAGTCTTCAGAAGGATTAGCCCGCTGTGTGGAAGAGCTTTTGCCTTTGCAAAAAAGAATTATCGAAGTGCTCCGCGAGCTGTTGGATCAGGTTAGGACCGCGGAAATGGAAACTCTTGCCGAGCTCGGGAAACGTCGGGGGGACGATCTTCCCGAGGATGTCCGCAAGAAATTCGAAGAATTGGAAAAGAAACTCGAAGAAGCCTTAGAATCGCAGCGAAAGGTCGTGGAGGCCGCAGAGAATTTGGCTAAAGCTCCCGTGGAAGACTTTACGGAGGCCCAAGAGCAATTGATTAAAGCCCTTGAGGCTGCCGAGGACGATTGGTCGCGGTTTTTGACGGAGCTTAGCACCGATCTGAGTAAGCTCCCAGAACAAGACTTCGCCAATCCCTCCTTGCTGAAAGAACTCATTGAGATTCAGACGGAAATTAAGATGGCAGAAGACGCCTTGCTCCAAAAAACGGTGGACATCGCCGTGCCTTTAGAACAATTGGGCTACGAGATGGCGGAGGAATTGAAGACTAATTTGGAAAAATGGCTGCCGGACACTCCCGACCGCGAGCGGTGGAGTCAGGAAGAGTCGTTGACCGATGCCGATAAGGAGGCTCCGATGGCGGAGCTGCCCGGCGAATTAGAGGATCTAATCGGCGAGCTCATGGAGGAGGAAGAAGCCTTATTCGACGAGATGGAAGATGTTTCGTCTAGTGCGGCCGACTCGTTGGATGCAGGGGCTGGCTGGGATGCCATGGACGGACCGATTTCCAACATGAGTGCCAAGGGGGTGACAGGCAATCGGCTTCCCAATACCAACGAGATTGGCGGTCGGTCCGGCGAAGGCCGCTCCGGTAAGGCCAGCGGCGAGATGGTGGGCGAAGAAGCGGTGGGCAAGGGGGGCCGGAGAACCCCGAGCCGGCTCACTCCCGATCCCTACATGAAAGGGCAAATCAAAGATCACAGCCGAGATCCCGTAGGCGGAGCTACCGGCGGTGGAAAGGAAAGCGGGGAAGGAGGTGCCGGTTTGGAAGGCCCGCCTCCTCCTGACCGAGGCGATCGCGAACGAAGTCGCTTGGCAGGAAAACAAGCGGCTTTGAGAAATAAGGCCGAGGCTATTGATCTCCAGTTCCAAATTTTGAACTTCCACCGAACGGATCTGCGGCGATTGATTGAATTAATGGCCCAGGTGGAAGCCGACATCCGTGCCGGCCGATACCAGAATGCTCTTCGACAGCGACAGGTCATGCTGGAAGGACTCCGGAGTGTGAAAGAATATGTGGCAGGAGAATTTCAGGTTCGTCAAGACTACTCTCCCAATCTCCCCGCAGATGTTCAAAAGGAAATCTTAGGAAGCATGCAAGACCCATCCCCGGTCGGTTGGGAAGAACTTAATCGGATGTACTTCGAGCGGTTGGCAACCGGAGCTCAACGATAGAAAGAAAGAGGGGAAGGGGGAACAAGCCCTGGTCCAAACTCTGTTAGTGCAGCAGGCTTTCCGCGGGATCTTAAACCGAAAGTGGTCCTTCGAGTTGCCTATCAAACCGAATTGGTAGAGAAGCCAAGGCAATTTGCTAAGGAAGGGAGGCCCAAGGAGTATCCGAGCCCCAATTTTTTGGATGGGGCCGGCTTTTGCCCTGGCAAAGGTCCTTAGGGCCCTGGTTTTTTCGCGGCTTTCTAGGGGAAGGGGTCCTAAAGGCGGTGTCCGTCTTCCAGCTTTCCTCAGAAGTTGGTAAAGGGTAGGAGCGGTTCCCCTGATTTGCGACTAAACATTTCCCAGAATTGGGCGGTTTTCACTTCGATCCCTTCTACCGGCAATTTTGCAAAATTGTTAGCCTTGGTTCTGCATAAAAGTACGGAGTCCTTCCCAATGAAGATCGGATCCTTGGATGTGTCACGGATGCGATCTCGAACGTCGCTCGGGTTGTTCTTCGGTTTGATATTGGCATTTTTTACCTGGAGTTGCAGCGGTCCCACCGCGACAACGCCAAAAGAGCTTGGCGTTTCTGGTCGGCAGGCTTCCGAGAAAACCATTGCCGGCTCGTCGGGAGAGGGCAATGCCCCCGGCGGGCTTCGCGGGTCAACTCCTACTCGTGAGAACACTTCGGACAAGGGCGGAAAGGACCGTGCAGGCGAATTTATCCGCGGTCCGGCCCAGTCGGCTCGTGGTGGGGAAAAGCCAGAGGGCAAAGAGTGGCGGGCGGCCAATGGCTCCGTTTTGGCGGTGGGAGAGTTTATCGATCTCTTAGACGACCAAGTCTGTATTCTTAAGCCTGATGGCACCGGGATCACCATCGCTTTTGACCGGCTCTGTGCCGAGGATCAAAACCTGGTTCGTCAACTTCTTGCGGACCGGCAGAAAGTCGAGGATTCATCTTCGGGCGAACAGGCCAGCGACGAAATCGTTTTCGAGGACGATCTTGTTATCGAAGGAGAGGGCGAGGAAGCTCCGGCTGGCTCGAGTGGCTCACAGGCCGCTGGGCAACGAAAAACTTCGGCCGATCAGAGTGCCGATCCGCGAAAATTTGTTATTCCATTCGATTTCGTTTCCCAGTTCGACAACGGCCGGTACGGACAAATGGTCGGGGAACTGATTTGGAAAAAACTTCAGCGGGAAGGCGGATTTCTATTGCCGGGATCGATGTTGGAGGTTCGCGATTTTTGTGCTGCCCACCAGATCGCAATTACGCCGGAGACACCTCTCGAAGAAGTCCGCCATGTGGTAAGGGATCTTTTCGACGGGCACATTGCCATCTGGGGTAGTGTAGAGCGAGCCCCGGGAGCGATGTGGGATGTGTACGATCTTCATATTAAGTGCGTCGATTTCTCAGAGGAAAATCCCCGCGTGGTTTTTGATCTAACTGCTCGGACGAACACTGTTAGCGAAATTCCTCATCTGTACGTGGAACAGCTCTTAGACAAGCTTTACGACCGGCAACCGCGGGGCCCGCGGCCTCCAGATCCCATTGCCGAGGAAAATTGGGTGAAAAATCCCAATTTGGTGGTCGGAGGAGACTTTGAACAAGGCCGCGGTGGAGTGCCCTTGGGATGGGAACCTGGCGGAGGACAGCATCGCGAGCCTCTCGGACGCCTGGTCAAGTGGATTGCTGAGCCCGGCTCACCCAATAACAAGATAATTCGCTTTGAATTCGGTGCGGATGTGGGAGATAGTTACGGGGTCATGTACTACAGCGAGCCGTTCCCCGTCGAAGAGGGAGCTACCTACCGCTTTCAATGCCGATGGCGGTCGAACGGTCCGGCAGTGAAGGTTTTCATTAAGTGCTATGACCTGATGGAGTCAGAGTATCAGCCCGCCTCCGCTTTGGCTGCAAAGGGTAGCGACGGAACTGGTTACGTGCCCAACGAAAAGCAACTCCGAGAAGTCTATCGCAGTCAGCAAAACCTCAAGGGACCTCTTAATCAGTGGAATACGCATACCCAGGATTTCACTCCTCGCCATACCAAGTACACCCCGCGTTGGGGAAAGGTGATGCTGTACGCATACTTAGGTGGGGGGATTGTCGACTTCGATGATATCGTCGTCAAACAGATCTTGCCGCCTTCTCCCAGTGAACGGCAAAAAGAGTTGCGGCACTCCTTGGCCAGCCCGGTGACACTCAAAGAGATGGAAGAAAACGTGCGTCGAGGACAAGAAGCCCGAGAGCGACTGCGGGCCAGGGATCCATCGAAGTGATAGTCCGAGCCAGTTGCGAAAGGTAAGAAGGAGGAACTTTTAAAACCTGAGCAGTGGCAAACAAAATCCGGAGGCAAAGCTTGCGACCATATCCAGGGTTTACTGCGATTTACTGCTTCTCGACCCGTTGGGTTACCTCCTTCGACATTTAAACCGTTTCGGAAACCCTGCTTCACCGGAAAAGCTAATCCCCTTAAGGAATGGCCCCCGAAGCAGTGGCTTATTATTTTGTGCGGTTTGCACATTCTTAGGTTTTGTCCTCCGGTGGACGTGAATTACTCTCTTCGCTAAAGGATTCACAAACATGAGGCTCCCAAGCTGCCTGGGCAGTTTCTAAAAGCTGCAGAAGGGCCGTGGTAGCCTCAACCTCTTCGGCCACGACTGCAGAAGCCCCGGCTTTTCGCAAAAAGACGACGTTTGCCTGGTAGCGGCAACGCACGAAAATAGGGACAGTTTTACTGAGCGAGCGAACTTGTCGAACAACCTGCATGGCTACCTGATCATCTGGAACCGTGACCACTACGAGGGATGCTCGAGGCACTCCGGCATGCTCTAGGACCTCTAATTGCTGGCCATCTCCGGCAACAGTCCGAAAACCTTGCTGGGCAAATGCATAGAGATTTACCGGGCTGAGATCAACTAAACACACATCCACTCCCATAGTTTCAAGCTGGGCGGCAATCCGCCGGCCGATGGGGCCTGCTCCGATCACAACCGCTTCCGCAATGTGCCCACGATCGTGCACCACAATGGGCTCCTGTTTGCTTGTCGGAGGACCTGGCTCCAAATACGGTAAAGCCCACCGGACCAACTGAGGTGTGATGATAAGGCTAAGAACGGCAAGAAGAAGGAGAAACTCATAGCTGGGGCGGGACAAAGCTCCTTGGCGGGTAGCTGTAAAAAGCAGAAGGAACGAAAATTCGCTCATCTGAGCCATGGCCGCTCCCAAGGCAAAGCTGTTTTTCCAACTTAGCCCCGTCAAACCGAGGGCAACTCCCCCTGCTACTGTCTTCACACCGATGAGGGCTGCTAAGGAAAGTAAGATCCCCACGGGAAATTCGACAGCCAAGCTAGGCCGCATCACTGTTCCTAAACCGACAAAAAACACCGCCGCTGCTGCCTCCCGAAAAGGGAGCGTAACAGCATCGATTTGTCGGCTCCATCGGCCCCCGCCGAAGATTAGTCCGGCCGCCAAGGCCCCGATGGCTGGCGGAAGCCCCAGCTCGTAGCTCACCCAGCAAACTGCCGCGAAAATTGCGATTGTGAAAAGCACAAGGAGTTCAATACTCCGCAATTTGGATAAGTTCTCGAGTGCAAGATTGCCAACTAGATACCGTGCCGTCGGCACGGCCAACACCAAGAGGAAAAATTGTCCGGACAGCACGACGAGATCCTGCAATCTTAGAAATCTGTCCTCGCCCGCCAAAAAGGGCACGAAGAGTAGAAAGGGAATTAAGACGATGTCCCCGAAAAGCAAGATCGCCAAGGTACGACGGCCGGCAGAGGTGCCGACCTGACCCCATTCCTCCAAGGCTTTAAACACAAGCACGGTCGAACTGTTGGCTACGGCGACTCCAATAAGAATTGCCGGTTCCGCCTCCCCGGTAGCCAACCAAGCTATAAGGCTTGCGGGAATTGCAGTCAGCAACGTCTGCACTGCCCCGCCGAGGAGGAATTCTCGCCGTAACTCCCAAAATCCCTCCAGGGATAACTCAATGCCTACGGAAAAAAGAAGTAACAAAGCTCCAAGCTGAGCGATATCCTCCAACTGACGGGCACTACTGGGAGAAAACGGGGGCAGAACTTCAGGAGGATCCGCCCCAACCGGGGGAAAACCTACGAGTCCCAGAACATGCGGTCCGATTAAGCCCCCCGCAATCAAATAGCCCACAACCGTAGGGATGTTCCACCTGCGGCACAGAATGCCGCTCACCAGACCAGCTACCAAAACGACCACGAGATCCGGAGAAGCTACAGATTCTCCCAATAGTTCGCGAATTCCCAAAAGTTTTTCTCCTCCAACCGCAACAAAAACGGTTTTTCTGCTTGAACCCACAAGAAAAAAACAAAAACATGACCGCTCCCAGGATCACGCTATCCCGAGCAGGTGCCCATCGCCCAAACCGGTGCGATCCCACACGGAACGTGAAATGATATTTCTACCGGAGAGACTTAGGCAATTCCCCGAGTCGGGGCACGGCCGGGTTCCGAACCCCTCCTGCCGCCCTTATTCCCACGCTTGCTGGAAAGGTTCCAGATGGGCCTAGAGAAGAGAGTTCTCTTCCCCCTTGCCTCGAAGCCCCAGGCCGAAATTCTTCGAGGACCAGTCTTCCCAAGCCAAAAGGCAGATACCTTTCACGGGAATTGTAGAAAAGCTTGCTTGCTCAGAGAAACTCGATGGCGGAGGTGTAACTATTTGCCGGAATGGAACAGTTCCTTAAGGCTTCTGCCGTACCAAGCGGAATGATCGCGACTTATGGCTCTTGTTAGTGTGAATATGCCAGGTGAGGCGTCGGCTTGTAACTGCTTAATTTTCGAAGTTTTACAGCAAACTTGCTCCAATCCGGTCAAGTGTTACACGAAGGTGGGATCACCGCCGGGCCACACTCCCTAATTAGGTTTTTCGCCTGGAGAGGGAACTGTGATGCCTTGGGCTTCCATGGCCCGGAGCTTATAGATGAGGGCTCGCCGACTAATACCCAATTTTTCCGCTGCTCGCGTTCGATTGCCTCCACATTCGGCAAGAGCTGCCAGGATAGCAGCCTGTTCCAACTGGGATAATCGGCCCTCCGGTTTGCGGCTTTCGTCACCGGCAGTAGCCGACTGTACTGCAGGAGGAAGGTGTTCCGGCAGGATAACATCCCCCCGACATAGCAAGCAGGCCCGATGAATGGCATTTCGCAATTCGCGGACGTTCCCGGGCCAATGATAAGTCAAGAGACATTCTTCCGCCCGGGGAGAAAATCGCACGTTTTGCCGGGCCATTTCCAAAGCAAACTGCCTGGCTAGAGGAAGGATTTCCTCCACCCGTTGGCGAAGCGGAGGTACATGGAGTTCAATCACATTAAGGCGATAGAAGAGGTCGGCCCGAAAGCGACCTTCTTGCACCATGTCCACCAGCTTTCGATTGGTGGCCGCCAGCACACGCACGTTTACCTTGATGGGATAGTCTGCCCCTACCGGCAGAATTTCTCCCGTTTCGATTGCCCGGAGGATCTTCGGCTGCAAGTGAAGCGGCAATTCCGCCACTTCATCCAAAAAGAGTGTCCCCCCATCCGCGGAGCGGAAAACCCCGGCACGAGTTTGTATGGCACCGGTGAAGGCCCCTTTAACATGGCCGAATAGCTCGCTTTCTAAAAGCCCCTCGGGCACAGCCGCACAGTTAACGGCCAAAAACGGACCAGCCGATCGGTTGCTCCACAAATGCACAAGCCGGGCAATCCATTCCTTGCCCGTGCCGCTTTCGCCCGTTATCAGTACCGGTACCTCTGAGGGGGCAACTGCTGCTGCAATTTCCAGCACCCGCCGCAAGGCCAGGCTCGCACAAATAAATCCGGGCGGCAAAGGCGGGAGTGCCAAACCCCCGGACTTCAGAACGTCTCCCCGAGATAGGGCATCGGCCAAGGCCGTGAGCAACTCGTCCAGATCGAGGGGCTTGGTTAGATAATCCGTGGCCCCAGCTTTCATGGCTGCCACGGCTTGCCGCACTTCCCCGTAGGCCGTGATTAAGATGATCGGCACATCGGGAAGAAGGGTCCTTAATTCCGGAAGAATCTCTAATCCCGACCGCCCCGGCAACCGCACGTCAAGGAGGATCGCATGAGGAGCACTTTCCCGCACCAGGCTCAATGCCTCTTCAGCACCGGCAGCTTCTTGGACCTCGTACCCGTGGGCCGAGAGAAATCCCCCCAAAAGCTGCCTCTGGAGGGCATCATCATCGACCAGCAGAATCCTCCCCCTTTGCTCGCTCATATGGCCCTACGATGTAAAAACATGCCCCACCTTCTGCTCGAGAACGATATCCCGCTTTCCAACCGCATACCTCACAGATCCGGGCTACGATCGCTAGTCCCAAACCCACACCGCCCGGACGGGTCGAAAAATAAGGCCGGAACACATAGTCACGGTGAGCCTCCGGCACCCCCGGGCCTCGGTCGAGAACTTCTATTCTCCAGGCTTTCTTACGTTCCGGCAATATGCACACCTTAACCTCCTCTCGAGGCGGAGAAAAGGCTATGGCGTTGCCCAGCAAGTTGAACAACACTTGCCGCAAAAGTTCGCGATCTGCCTGGATCCAACGATGTGCCGGGCAAATTTCCCAACTCAAAGAGAGTTGTTTTTCTTGAAGATCCGGCTCCAAAACCGTGCGGAGTTCCTCAAGAAGGACTTCGCAGTCTACAGTGTCGACATGCTGCTCGGGTGGGCGGGCAAATGCTAAAAACTGATTTATCCGAGTGGTGAGGCGATCACATTCTTCCAAAATTGGGGTAAGAGCCTGCCCCTGGCCTTCTGGAAGCGAGTCCACGAGGGACTGAACTCGCATTCGGATTATGTTGAGGGGATTCCGGGTTTCATGAGCAAGGCCGGTGGCGGCGGCGGCTAATGATTCCTGATGCCGTAACTGAACCTCCAGCACCCGCCGAGAAGCTCGAATCCGCTCCCGCTCCCATACGGCAAGTACCGCAACAGCCGATGCCCCCAGCAAAAGCCCCCCTAACCCCACAATACCGGCCCTCGTATGCAACGCCCGTCGACACTGGAGGTCAAACGTCTCCCGGGAAAGCAAAAGAACAGCTAAATACTCCCCCGGCTGGATTGTCCGAACTTGGGAGGCAAGTCCCTCCTCCCCTTGCTCTCCAGAACTGCCTGACGAACCTTGCCACCAGCGAGGTCCTCGACCTTCTCCACGCCTCGGACCCCGTCCTATCGGTCCGGGGGGTTCCAACTCCAAAGAAAATTGCCGAGACACGAGAAGTCCGATTTCCGACCAGGAAATCCCCGAGGACACTTCCGACAAAGGCCGACGGAATGGTTTTCCCGCGGTAAGCTCGAGAGAACCCCCGAGGGCCACTATCCCAACGGCCTGGACCTCTGGAAGGGAAGCAATTTCTTCGAGCATCCCTTCCACTTGTCCCAAAAAGAACTGCCCCATGCGACGATGGCCACGAATGCCGCCCACAATGGCCGAAAGAATAGCCTGTCCTTGCCCTTCCCAATTGGACATCCAGATTTGCTTTTCTCGGGAATACTCTCCCCATTGCCAGGCGGCCAACAAAGCCCATCCTGCAGAAAGAACGAGGGCCGCTAGGCCCCAGGCTGGCCCACGGCCCCCAAGAAACATTCGAGTTGCCTTTTGGTCTGCCGGTATCGGATCAGGTGTACACATCAGTTTTGGAGAAACCCGTCAAGCTTTCCGTTACCTTTTCTAGTAGCTCAAAGCATCTGCAGCCCCCTGGCCAGGCGGCGTTCTTTGAGCTCTCGCCTTTACTTTATTCACCTTAAGGCGGAACCCAACGGACCTTTTCACGGGTAAACCCGGCTATTGACCTTTCGGACTGTCGAGTTTGCCTCGTGGCAACGGGAACTCTTACCAACCCCGAGCCCAGGGCGGCCCTCCTCCCGCTGCCCGCCACCCCCGGCCTCGGCCTTGCCCCCGACCCTGCGGCAGACCAGCTCCCGGTCCACGGCCCCTGCCCAAACCTAATCCCAGCCCGCCTCCAGGTCCTAATCCCCAAGGACACCAGCCAGCGGGACCACCCCATGAACCCCTCCAGCCCGTGGTTTGGGCTTGCTCGGCCATGATCCGTTGGCGAATCCTTTGCAGTTCCGCCACGAGTGCCGCAATCCGCTGGGTATCCCGGGGGCTGGCCGCACGAGCTGCCTGAAGTTCCGCTACCACCTTTCCCCATTGTGCATAAAGCTCCTCCAAAGATTTGCCTCCCGAAGCCGAAACGCCCGGCTTTTCCTCCGATACATCGCCCTGAGCCAACGCCGAACCTCCTTCTGCCCAAAGAAAGCCCAATGCACCAGCCAGGGCCAGAATGCCGAGCCAGTACCTTGCTCCCTTCGCCACTTTCGTTGTACCTTCCAAGCGATGGTTGGTAAAACCTTTGCCTGTCATCACATGATCCTCCTATTCCCGCTGCAACTTCGACTTGAGAGTACCGAAACTTCATAGTCGCCACGAGCACCAAAAAATCCTTAACTCGCGGCAACTGCCCCGTTGCAGGTAGCCCCTGCTCCTTCTCCACGTGCTTCGCGCGGGCCCCGACCTAGGCAAACCCCCTGAAGGTACCTCCCCCCGCCATGGGGCCTCTGCAAATTTTGCAGGGTACAGCACCTACCCTTTGGAACATTCGTGCACAGCCTGCCGGTCCCTCGGATGTCGCTGGGAAAAACGTGTTTCCTGGGAAAGCAGACTTTGTGTCGGCATGGAGCAAAGAAACACGTTCCTCCCCTCCTCAATGACCAGCAAAATCCTTTGGACCACCCAAGGGCCCGAAGATGCAGCCGAAAGCCAAACGCCCCCAACGGCAATTCATCCGGATTTGGCTGCCGAGCTAGGCTGAGAGGTTAACAGGATCCCAAGCCGAGGGCGGCTTCCGAGGGACAAATCCCGAAACTTCACCAGGTGGGCCCTTGCGGAAGACCATATCCGACGTCCTTGCAATAAGGAAGGAAATTCCCGGGAATTCCGCTCCGCCCGCTACTCGTGGTTCTTTGCTGCAATCTTTATGCCAAACTAAACGGGTCATGTCGCTTTAAGAGCAAAATGCACTCCGCCGGATTCTGGCGGGCTTCAAGCCGGGTTTTTGGTCCTGACTGGAAGTTGCGGGAAAGCTCTTTTCTCAACACTATTGATCATAGCGTTTTCGGCTCGGTCCGTTCGGCAGTTCCGCGAGAAGATCGGCGAAGCAGAAGCTTACCGGGGAAACAAAGGATCCCGGCCAGACACGGGGGATGAGAAAGTATTACTTGTTCGACCGGACAACTCTGCCCGCTCGGTAGGAACTTCCCACCCGCTAGTTGTTAAGAGGAAAAGACGGAGACAGAGGTCAAAAGTCACGATCTCTGAAACGCCCCGATCACCGCTTCAAGGTCTTGGATATTCCGCTACAGCCTCACACAAGTTTTGGCACATAGAGTTTTATACCGAGCCATTTCCTCCTCCTTTTTCGCTTCACCCCAACCGTGAGCTTCCGCCATCCAGGTGGCGACCTCCTGGGAAAGCTGGGCTAAGTCATCCCGGTAATAATGCCAGCTGGTTCGCCGAATCATCACATCTTCCAATCGGCAAGCCCACTCTTGCTGACAGAAATACTTCACCAACTCAGGGCTTGGTTCCGGAGGTAGGATCCCTAACCGTGGAAGCGATTGATTCTCCCCGAGGAGCGGTTCGCAAGGATCTAACCTTTGCCCACGCCGGTGCATTTGCCGAAGGATTTTGCGGACCACTTGCTGCCCCATCAGGAGATAGGTAGTCAACTTTCCCCCAGCTACGTCTACCCAGCCGGGCCTTACGACTCGGATCACATGGGCTCGCGAGATATCCGACGGCCCTCCCCGGCCCTTTGCCACAAGCGGTCTTAACCCCGCCCATCCTGCCCGAATGTCCGCTCGGGAAATCTCGGCTTTCGGGAAGAACCAATTGGTCACTCCAAGGACGTACTCAATATCCGCCTCATCGATCGGAATATCCTCTAGCGAACCCGCGTAATCCGTATCGGTGGTCCCCAAGATCACCCTTCTCCCCCAGGGAATAGCGAACAAGATTCGCTTTCCCTCCGACATGACCACTGCTTCTTGGATGGGCAAGCGCTCTCTCGGGATGACCAAATGAATACCTTTGGTCAACCGAAGTTGAACTTTACTTTGGGAAAGTAAAGAAGCCCAGGGCCCACACGCATTAACAATCCACCTACTCTCGCAAGCAAAATGTCTGTCTGATAATGTGTCCACTAAATGACATACCCAGGCTTTCCTTCGCCATTCCGCTTGTTTCAGTCCCACATAGTTGTAGGCGAACCCCCCTCTGGCTACAGCCGCCCGTAACGTGTCCAGGACCAACCGGGAGTCATTCGTTAAGGCGTCGAAATACCGGACGGCCCCCCGATAGCCGTCCTGCCGCAACCCGGGAACAACTGCGGCCAACTCTCGAAAGCCCACTCGTCTGGAAACGCCGAAATTCTTCCCGTAACACAGGGCATCGTACACTTTCACGCCGAGCCAGAGCTGCCAAAGGGGCCACGCGGATCCCCGATAGGAGGGAAAAATAAATGGCAATGGTTCGACAAGATGCGGAGCGACCTTCGCCAAGCGAAGTTTTTCCTGGCTTGCTTCGAAAACCAGTCCCACCCGACCTTGGGCCAAATAGCGGAGTCCGCCGTGCAAGAGTCGGCTGGAGCGGCTGCTGGTCCCGAAAGCAAAATCGTACTGCTCGACCAGCCCGGCACGAAGCCCGGCCCGGACTGCTGCGTAGAGCACTCCCGCTCCCACAATTCCCCCGCCTACAACCAGTACGTCAAGGGGTTCGTCCCCCAGAGCTTGCAAAGCCCGTGCCCGTTCCAAATTCAAAGTATTCGGACAGTCCATCATCCTGGGTCCGGTCTTCGCCCATTGCAAATGGAGGTTCCGTTCTTGCGTTGAGGGCCTCCTCTGATTGATCCTCAATCGACGCCTTTAGAGGGCAAAACCCTCCCAGCGGTAAACAGTTTTCTCAGCGGAATCCTGAGGAAAACGCTTGGGGCCACCCCACCTCCTAATCTACGCATGCCCCACAGAGCACGGAGCCACTCCACCCAAAATTTCAAGACACACCGATTTTAAGCCAAGGTTCCCCGTTAATCCACACCCTCCTTCACCTCCCCGCCCAGTGTTCCTGCTCCCGTTGCCGTGCGAATAATGGGTCGGTAGAGCGGCAGGTGACGGTAGTACACTTGAAGAGTCATAATTGCCAATCCGGTGGCATACAACCGGCCACCGCGATTTCCCCAATCTGTTCCTTCGGGATTCCAACTTCCCGCCTTACAACCTTCTTTCTGCTGCGTGCGGATCAGGTGTTCCCGGATCCTGTAGTTCCACAAGTCAAATTCGGGCCCCTCCATATGGTGCAACACCTGAGTGGCATAATGATAGTAATAGATCTGCCCTAAAGTGGTGGCATTTTCCGGCGGCAAATTCTGGGCCAGGTATTGGCATCCAGCCACCAGTTCGGGATCGTCTTTCCGACAGCCGAGATACTGCCGAGTGAGGAGTCCGGCTGCCGTCATTGATAGTTTGGGCTGTTTTTCCTCCCCTCGCGGATCGTAACAGTATCGGGTACGAATCATCTCCGGTGGGCCGCATGCACAGGAATCCACAAATCGCTGTGCACGAATTAGGGGATCTTTCGAGATCATCAATCCCGCCAATTGGCCACTCCGGATGGCAAAAAAGACCCAACTGGTCACCGACAAATCCCCCGGCTGTTTCGGACCATACCGCCATCCGCCTTCGGAATGCTGAGCATCCATGAGGTATCGAATGGCCAATTGTGCCGGGATTTTAAGCCGTTCATCTTGCGAGAGGCCGTAAGCCTCGCATAAGGCCATAGTCCCCAACGCATGGGCATACATATTTCCACTGAGTTTGCCTGCTTCCTTGGCCTTACTATCGCTAACCTGAGTGCGAACCAGGAACTCCAATCCCCGTTGCACTACCCGCCGATAATCTATTAGCTCGCTGGGCCGTTCCGGAGCCCGATTGTGCGTGACCCCTTCGCCTAAGAACGCCAACAGGGCAAAAGCTGTCCCCGCAACATCCTCGTTGGCCACCTCCTTTTCGAATTCGCTCCAACAATCGCACCCCGGGCGAGCTTCATGGTAGTATTTAAGGGACCAGCGACCATCCTTCGCCTGATGCCGGGCAAACCACCTCAACCCCAACATCACGGCTTGATGAGCCTCCGGAGTGCCTCCGTAAGCCCGCATCAATGCCTCCTTGCTCTCCGCGGTCAACCGACCCCCGAATGACCCACGACGAAGCAGGGGAGCAACATTGGGGTCGGCCATGATCTCTCGCGGCAGGAAGCCTGTTTCTCCATAGGAAATCCGGAGAATCAGTGGGTCCCACCGGGTGTACCCCCCTACCCGGCTCACGATCCGGAGAGTTGTTACCCCTTCTTTAGCTTGGGGATCGGTTTGAATGTCCAGGATAGCTTCCTTCCCACCTGCCGGAACTTCCACGCCCGGAATAGTCACACCTTCAGGAGGATTCTCCACTTCGACATGAATTGGCCCCTCATAGGCCCTTCTTTCAACCGGGATCCGCACGATTTGCGAGTCGCCCGGTCGCAACGTCAGTACCCGGAACGACAATAACCGGATCGGAGTCCGGTCCACCTTCACGTTCAGCTGCTGCTCAATCTCCCTGCCCAAAACCGTCCCCACCAAGCGAATCGTGTGTTGCCCTTCGGGGGCATCCCCAAGAGCCTCCAACTGCACTGAAATTTCCCCGGCCCCCGCCGGTAAATCCTCAACCTTAGCCGTAACTCCCTTGGGAACTCCTACCAACCGCAGGGGAATCCCACCCGGAAAACCGCTTCGCTCTACCTGAACTTTCACGGTAACTGGCTGCCCTGGGAAAAGCACAATATCACTCGCGGGGGCAAAGCTTGGTAAAGTGATCTTCGGTACAGTTAGAACGAGCTCCTCTTCCGCAGTGAGTTCCCCAAGCTTCGCCTGAATCTTCAGCGGGACTCGTAACTCCTCGTCACCCAACTTCTGATCCACCGTAATCTCCAGGCTGGCTTGACTTTCCCCGTCGGGGATTTGCGAAACACTCACCTTTACCCCCGAAGGAGCACCACTTACGGCAAGATCAATAGGTCCGGAATTGCCGGCCCGATCCACTTTCACCTCGACTTTCACCTTCTGTCCCGGATCGACGGAGATCGGGGAGAGCGGAGCCAAAGCGATCGGCTTCGGCGGAGGAGGTGGAGGAGGAACCTCCGGCTGAGCCACCTCCGCTGTAGGTGGCTTTGCTTCCTGCCTGCCGCAACCCACGAAAAGCAAGCCCGCGACAACCCACGGAAAGCCAAATCCTAGCAAAACCCACCCCCAGGCGAGAGGCGATCTCTTACCTGCGTAAGTCATGGCAGAAACTCCTTTGGACAGAACGAAGCCTATTTAGAAAAGGCCCCCAGAAGAAAAACCACCTCACACTAAAACATCTCAAAAGTACTTCCAGCCCCATGCCTCTCACAAGAATCGGCAAGAACAACAAGAACAACTCTTTCGCCCCGATAGGAAAGACTCCCGCCAGAAAACTCCGGCATAACCCCGCTATTTGGGTAATGCCTTTTTCGGAGTCCCTCGATGCCCCAGGAAATCAACGCTTTTCCAAAGAACAAAGCGAGATGAGGAGACGAACCTCAGCTCTCGATTTAATCTTCCTACGTCCTTGGCCCTTTGTGGACTTCCGTGCCCAGAGTATCCAGCCTGCGGACGGACAATATTACGCCACCCAGATGCTCAAACCTGCCTCAGCCCCTGCTAATTTCCCACGATATCCACCTTAGCCGGCCTGCAGCTTTACTGCATCAGCTCTCCCGCTGTTAATTGTGCGTTGGAAGAGGGCTTGCGTCAACGAATGCGTTCTCCCAAACAACCACGCGGGTAGTCAGCTTCCTGGGCGAGTTTTGCTGGAAGGAAGCTCGTGGCTGCCACCAAAGGGGGCTACCGGGAAAAAGGTAATCCTTCTGCTGGCAAACGTGCCGACTTGGCATTAAACATCGGTGCCCGAAACACATGGAACAAACCTGCTCACCCTCCACTCGGGCCAGGCCGGGGCCAACCTCTCATGTTTCCGGAGGATCCAGAACCAGTTTTCCGGAGGATTGAGAAGCAGGTGTTTTATAACCCCGCCAAACCGCCGAAAAAGAATCACCTCGAAGGGAAGACCTGCCGCGATTCGGTGGTGGGATGGTGCTCATCCAGAAAACGGGCACCGGCTTCCCCAGTCACACATTCACACCTTTGTATTAGGGGACCGTTCTTTCGCCACCCTCCCCCTTTAGATGCCACCCTCCCCCGTTTAATGCCGCAACTTAAGGCACAAACCGCAAACTTCTTTTCGATAAGACACAAACTTTTTTCGGGAACAAACTTCCCTGCAAACGGTTGGGCATGAAAACCGTGCAAAAAACTGGCCCCAAGGTGTGTTTTACGGCTTACCCTTTTTGGGCATCCTCCACGTTCCCAGTTCCTAACAAGGTGTCCTTCCGTGGGGGCCGGCTAAATTTAAACGCTGCGATTCCCCTGCATCAGCTAGGGTCCCATTCCGCCCGCGGTCGAACCCCTCCCGGTTGAACTCCAGGACGAATCTCCGCAATGCCCTTCGCCTAATCCTTTACGCTTGCCGCGGGGAGATCTTGTCCCGCATCAACCTGGCCCCAGCCGGTCTCCTGGTGTTTGTCCGACAACTTTGAGTATTTTGCGCGCAATGCGGAAGGGAACTTCCCGTCCGATAATTAGGGAGAACTTAAATAAGGCACCTCGACCGCGAAACACGTATTTGGCAACCGAGAACCTCGGGAAAGGGTGTCCGAAGGATTAGCTTCAACAACACCTGACGTTAAACCCGCGGGTACGTGATACCTGAGCACCTTTGTGCGACAGGAGGTTTTGCGGAAGTTTGGGAGGCACGGTCAGAGCAGGGGGTGGCTTGTGCTATTAAGGTTTCACGTAAGGTTTCACGAGAACCACTTGTCCGCTGCCATCCCCTTGTCCAGGAAGAGTATCAAGCTCTGCAATACCTCAAAAGTCTTTCCGGGCACCCTCGGGTTCTTACCTTGATGGACATATGGATAGTAAAAGGATCTTTAGTAACCCGCTGGCACCTTGCTCCCGATCGAATATTGCGTGACCTGGAACAACTGCTTTTTTTCCTACCATGCTCACGGACGGCGAGGGATCACCTTCCGACGATTAACAAATTTATGTACCAAGCGGCTGAGGGACTCGACTTCCTTCACAGTCAGCGGGTTTATCATGGAGACGTCAAACCCCGCAACCTGCTGCTCTTTTACGATCATGTCAAGCTAGGAGACCTCGGTCTGGCAAGATTAACCGGAGCTTGTTCCTGTCGCCAGCCAACGGGGACGTGGGGTTTTTTTTCATAGGAGCACTTCCGGAACTTGGACCTCACGTCGACCTGTACGGCTTGGCAGCCACCTACATAAAACTGCGAACTGGGCATGATCCCTTCGGGACAGACCCGGTCGAAATCCTCAAACGCCAGAAGACCCTCACTCCCATCCTCACAGGCTTGAATCGAGGCGAGCAAACGTTAGTACTTCAGGCGTTCACCCCGCGACCATGTCACCGGTACACCGACCGCATAACTTGTTGGGTCGAGCACCTTCATTGTGCGGCTTCCGAAGCTGCGAGACACCGGAGCGGACAGGCGGTGTGTGCCTTAGCCCGAAATGCCCATTCAAGCCGGAAACACTCCGCCCTTCTCATCTCGGGGACCACTCCAACGTCTGCCCGGCAACGGAGTCCGGGGTGCTTAGCAAGACGGAACAATCCCGGCTTTAAGTATCTTTCCCGCAACTTGGGGCTTTCACCAAACTCCCCCTTTATCGCTCACATGAACGCCCGTATAGAGATCCGGTGTCTCCCGGGCCGCTCCTCATCACAACCGAGCTGGAGGAAACCCGGCCAACTCCCCCTCAGTAAACGTTGGCAGCAAGGGTTTCTACCACTACGAGGAATTCGCGCGGATTTGCTCGGGGGGCAAGCTCGCGGGTCAATATGCACGGTGCTTCAATGAACGGTTGAAAAGTCCCACGGCTGCGGCAGACACGGCGAACCCATCAGTACTCCAAAGCCAGGAGACACTCCGGTTTGGAAGGACTTTCCCGGCCGTTTCTTACTTCCAAAGTGTCCTTGGAATCCAGGGCAGAATGAACCCACGAGCGGCTTGGATTCCTGGAGAGGCGGCTAACCTGGGGCTACAGGCGACTTCGTGAGGGCTTCACCATCCTGTTTGACAAGCCGGGGAGACCATGAAGGGTAAGAGCTAGGACCAGCAAAAAAGCCCGGCTCGATCTAACCGGGGGTCGAAGAAAGACCTCCAAGAACTCCCGCAAACGGACTCGAGAGGGGGTCCGGCCAACGACCGGATCTCGCAAAAAGAACACTATGTTTCTCGCTTTGGGAAATTGGAACCTCCCCCAGCAAGCGAGCCGGCGACTTCTGCTGGGAAAACTAAAGGAGAACTTAGTCGAAGCTTGAAATGGCACAAGTGGGGCTTCCAGACCACAAACGTCCCCGACAGGACTCGAACCTGTAACCTTCGGCTCCGGAGGCCGACGCTCTATCCGATTGAGCTACGGGGACCCAGATCCAACACCGACTGCGAGGCAGATCCCTCAGATTTCCATTTCCCTCAGACGTCAATCAAATTTTAAATCGTTCCCGACCCTGTAAGCAACCCTCCCTACCTTCACCCTAGGGCAACAGATGAGAACGGCCCCTCTCCGTTCGATAAACCTATAGGGTATTCCTTCATGTCATCGACCTTCTCTAGTTTTTTTCCGCCAGATCGTCGAAAGAACCCTAGGGTTAACAAGGTTCCCCGATTGCCTCCCTGTAACGTTTGAATGCCTGTGGCAGAAAATCAACCAAATCGCTAGCAATTAAGGATTCTTGGCCAAGCTGGCCGGCAGCTAGGTCGCCCGCCAGTCCGTGAAGAAAAACACCTAGGACGGCCGCCTCGAAAGTTCCCAACCCCTGGCAGACCAATGCAGTAATCAATCCAGTCAACACGTCACCACTTCCGCCGGTGGCCATCCCCGGATTGCCCGTGGGGTTGGTGTAAACTCGTTCCCCATCCGTAACCAACGTTCGGTGGCCTTTCAACACCACCACGGCCCCCGCCTCTCTGGCAAGCTCCGGAGCCTTTCTGCGGCGATCCTCCGGGGGTAGCTTCCCCACTGCGACCAACCTATCGAACTCCCCCGGATGGGGTGTCAGAATCCTGGGCCCGCCCGGTACAGGAAATTTCCCCACCAGTCTCCGCCTTACCGCCAAAGCATTGAGGCCGTCCGCATCGACCACTAAAGGACGGGGACAATCCCGGTAGAGCCACCATACTAACGCTTCCACCCCTGCGGATTTGCCAATCCCGGGACCGACGGCCACTGCGGTTGCCGCCTGAAGTTCCCGCTGGATTTCCGCTTTCGCCCCATAGGCAATCTTTCCGCTCGGATTATCGGGAAGAGGAACCGTCAAGTAGGAAGGCTCCCCGGCCGCCACAACTTCTATGCATGCCCGCGGAACCCCCAACCGGACTAACCCAGCCCCTCCGCGAAGGGCCGCCCTGCCCGCCAGGATGATGGCCCCACTCATCCCCACAGATCCCCCAATGAGGAAAGCTGTTCCGAACGTGCCTTTATGGCTCTCGGAAGCCCGCGGAGCTAGTCTAGGAAGGCCTTCAGGAATGTCAATCGCCATTTGGCCGTACCTCTTAGCATGTTAAGAAGACTTTCGCATTAGTATGTTAAGAAAACTTTCGCAACCTCGGGGGATCCCAGCATAGCCGCCGGGACTCGTTCAAAGCCAAGGAGTTGCAAAATATTGCCCCGTTTGTTGGCTCTTGTCCTGCCTGAAGTCCGGCCCTCTTTAGCAACTTTGAACGAAAAAAGGGCCGAAGCAGCCGGTTATAGCTTCACTCCCGGAGCTAGCCAGAGAAGTTCCAATCGAGGGCCATTCCGAAGGCTGTGCTTAAATGTTGCCCTACGTGCTGCCAGTACTCCGACGGACAG
>Ga0272449_1000611_pt1 | contig 41518 bp, 25 predicted proteins | sample YNPCB0241_FD_198679 | JGI IMG/M metagenome (GOLD analysis project Ga0272449, IMG submission 198679) | Hot spring sediment microbial communities from Yellowstone National Park, WY, United States - YNP-CB-024-1 | ecosystem: Environmental > Aquatic > Thermal springs > Hot (42-90C) > Sediment...
GCATATCGTGATGCAGGAGAAATGTCTACTGTAGGGTATTTGTTAGGTATAGCACACCCGCCTGGGTATCCATTGTATACTTTATGTATTAACCTGTTTAGCAAGATTGTCCCTATTGGCAATTTTGCATATAGAACAAATATTTTTTCTTCTATTGTTTCAGCATTGAGTTCTGTTTTACTATTTTGGCTTTACAACTTTTTTGTTGAAAAAATTTATAGTAAAAAAAATTTTGTTGTGTTACTAATAGGTTATTTGATAAGTTTACTTTTTTCTTTTGGTTATTTACAATGGTATTTATCCCTTGTTTCTGAGATGTATACTTTTAATATTTTGTTTGCAATATTGATACTAATATTTTGTAGTAAATACTTTTTTTCATCGTCAATAAAAGTAATATATATTTTATTTTTTATTTTTGGATTAGGAATCACAAACAGGATAGATTTAGTTCTTTTTATACCAATTTTAATTTTTGTTTTCTTCCATTATGTAAAACAACAAAAAAATGTAAAAAATATCTTAATTTTAACATTTTTGTTTATCTTAGGGATAAGTTGTTATATTTATATGCCATTGAGGTCTATCAAAAATCCGTTTATTGATTGGAACAATCCAGAAACATTGACTCGTCTTTATTCTTCGTTAGTGAGAAAAACTCACGGGTCTACTTTAGATTTGATATCTGCTGGGTATCAACAAGGGGGAAATTTTGTTGATGGAATAAAATTTTATTTTCAACATTTATGGCACAACCTGTCAATTTTAGGATTTGTAATTATGTTGTTTGGTGTTTATAAAAGTTTTAAATTAAACAAACCTTTTAGTTTTTCGTTGTTATTCAGTTGGTTATTAAGTTGTGTTTATTTTATTTACAAAGCTAATATGCCACCTAACCCACATTCGTTTGCTATACTTGAAGCACATTTTTTGTTACCGAATGTAATAATATATGTATGGCTAATTTTAGGTGTAGTAGAAATAATTAAAAAATATAAAAATTCTCAATATATAATACTTGTAATTTTGTTTATTCTTGTTGGATATAATTTTTTGGTAAATATTAAAAAACTTAATAAACGGACAAATTTCTATGCTTATGATTATACTGTGAATGTGTTAAGAACAGTTCCAGATAACAGTATTGTTGTTGTAAAAGAAGATGTTCAAGTGTTTTCTTTGTGGTACAGAAAATTTGTTGATAAAGTTCGTCCTAAAGTATATATTGTAGCAGCGGGATTGTCTGGTTCAGAATGGTATAAACAAATGTGTTATAATTATTTTAAATATAACAATATACCACAAATTTTTATTACATCAGTTCAACAACCAGAAATTTTAAAAGAATTTGTGGATAAAAATGTTTTATTAGGATACAACATATTTTTTACACCAGATGTTGAAATACCGAAATTACAAAGGTTAAACTTAACAAACTTGGGATTGTTAACAAGTGTTACATTACAAACAAAAGTTGAAAACAGCATGTTTTTAATAAACAATATATATATATTCCGAGGGAAATACGTATATGATTTATCCTGGGAATTTTTTTCCTCAGATATTATTGAAGATTATAGCAAATCGTTTGGTAGAGCAGGGTATCAATTAATAAAAGAAGATAAAAGTTTTGATACATGTGTAAATTTATACAAAACTGCAATATATATGATGTCGTTTTTTCCATTTAATTATTTTGAGTTAGGATATCTTTATTTTACAAAAAACATGTTTAATAATGCATATTTGTATTACAAAGTTGGTTGTGAAAAATTTATAGAATATTTAACTCTTGCAGAAAAATATAAAGCATTTCCTGATGTTGTTGAAGAAATAAAAAATCAAACAGCTAACTGTTTTTTACATTTAGGTGTTGTATATGAAAAACTTGGTAAAATAGAAAAAGCTATTGAGAGTTATAACAAAGCATTAAGTTATAATCCGTATTTACCCGAAGCGTATTACAATCTCGGTGTTGTTTATTGGCATCTCAAAGATTGGCAAAAAGTTGTTTATTATTTTAAAGAAACATTGAAATTAAATCCAAACCATAAAGAAGCAAGGTTTTACCTTGAGAAAATTTTGCATCAATGAAAAATATAAAATATATCATTTTTTTACTTTTTTTATCATTAGCGTTTTATATAAAGTGTAATGATGTAATAAAATATATTTCACCAACATATGACGAACCTTTACATCTTATCCAGGGATATACATATTTAAAAACGGGATCTATGCAAATTGTATCACCATTTGACCAACCAATGTTAGCAAAAATAATTCCTGCTATTTCACTTTTGTTTTTAAAACCACAACCATTAGTTTTCACTACACATAATTATTATTATAACAGACAAAGATATTCTTTTGCAAATCTTATGTTGTATTACAACAACAATGATGCTGAGAAAATGTTAAATATTGGCAGAAGAATAAATATTATTGTTTCAATCATTTTTTTATGGATATTTTTTTATATTACCAACAAAACTTTTGGCGAACAAAATGCTGTTTTTGTGTCTTTGTTATATATATTTAACACAACAATCACAGCACATTCTTGTCTTGTAACACAAGATCTTCTATGTTATATGTTTTATTTTTTGAGTATATTTTCATTTTACCAATTTTTACAACATAAGAATATAAAGTCAAACTTTGTTTGTGGATTAATGACAGGATTGCTAATGGTTTCAAAATATACTGTTGTTGTTTTGTTATTTACTTATTTTTGTATTTTGTTATACTTTTTGTATGTGAGAAAAATAAATATTAAAAATTTTATACAATTTTTTATCTTACAGATTTTGTGTATTTTAATAATAGGATTGATTGTGTACAGACAACATATCGGTTTATTATTTAACGGATTATATAAAGTTATTGAAAATTTGCAACAAGGTAGGTCAACTTTTTTCTTTGGTAAGCATTCTACTACTGGTTTTAGATTATATTTTATTGTTTTGTTCTTTTTTAAGACAGAAATACCATTGTTGATAATTTTTGTTGTTGCTCTCATAAAATTTTTTATAAAAATTTTTAAAAAAGAATATTCAGAATTAGACTTGGTTTTCATACCAGCAGTAATAATTTTTTTAGTAATTGCATCGTTTTCTAAAACACAAATTGGGCACAGACATATCTTGCCGATATATCCAATACTAATTTTTTATAGTTCAACATTAGCAACAGACAAAAAATTTTCTTTAGCTTATTATTTTTTGGTACTATTATGTATTTTATCTTCAATAAAAACACATCCGTATTATTTATCTTATTTTAACGAGTTTATCGGAGGGAATAAAAACGGATGGAAGTATTTCACAGATTCTAATATAGACTGGGGACAAGGGTTGAAACAACTTTCTTTATGGATTAAAAAGAATAAAGATGTTGATGATAGAGGCATTTATTTATCATATTTTGGTGTTGCAGATCCTCATTATTACGGAATTAAATACAGACCTGTTGGTATTATATCAAATCTTACTCAACAAGAACGTGCTGGTGATGATATAATAAAAAATAATCTTAAAAGAATTGTTGTTGCTGTATCAGTAACAAATTTGCAGTCAACTTATTATAAAGATAAAACTATATTCAATTTTTTAAAAGAAATTGTGCCAGTATATAGAGCTGCGGATTCTATTTTTGTATATGACATTACAGAAAATAAAAAAGTTTTACAAAAATTTGTGGATTTATTAAGTTCTTTAGGATATGACGAAGATGTGGAATATATGAATAAAATATTTTTAGTAGGCAAGTAAGTGGTTGATGAAATAATAATTTTTAACAATGGAGGGATAAAATGAAGAAAAAAATACTTATATTAACTGCAAGTTATGGTACGGGACATATAACCGCTGCAAAAGCTATAAATGAGGCTTTTAACAAAAATTTTCCTGAATACGAGACAAAGATTATAGATTTTTTACAATTTCGGAAACGACAATCTCAACTTACTTTTTTCCAAAAATTATACAATTTTTCTATGGAAGAACCAATCTTATTTGATATTTTCTTTTTTGTAACAAACAACAGAGTTTGTGTCTCTGTATTGAAAAAAATAATTTTGTTATCTTCATACAAAAAATTTAAAAATTTGTTTGATGAATACCAACCTGATATAATTATTTCAACACATCCATATTGGAATTTTATTGTCAAGAGATACAAAAAACAAACTCAAAAAAATATTCCATATTTATGTGTTATTACTGACTCATATATGATTCATCAATCATGGATTGATAGTTCTGTAGATTATTATCTTGTAATTGACGAAGATACAAAACATTTGTTAATAAATAATGGAATAAGTAAAATTTATGTGACAGGTTTCCCTGTGAATAGTAAATTGTTTGAAAAAGTTGATAAAGAAAAAATTTTAGCAGAACTTGGGTTAAAACCTAATAAACTTACGATTTTGGTTGTAGTAGGTCTTGGTGCGATTGAGAGGTTTATAGAAATTATAGAGTTTTTGAAGAATAAAACCGAAGATTTTCAGATGATTATAGTTGCTGGGAAATACCAAAATGTATACAATATATGTAACAAAATGAATTTTGTACCTAAAACAAAACTTATCGGTTGGACAGACCGTATGTACGATTTTATTCGTGTAAGCGACTTAGTGATAAGCAAAGGCGGAGGTGCTATTGTGTCAGAATCGTTGTCTGCAAAAGTTCCAATCTTTATTCCGGTATTTGTTCCTGGACAAGAACGAGGTAATGTTTTTGTTATTAAAAAATATCAAATGGGTTTTCATGAAATAGATATCAAAAAGATTTATAATTTGTTAAACAAGATAATTTCTAAAGAAATTAATCTTGATGAATATAAAAGTAATATTGAAAGATGGATAAAACATGATCCTGCATACAAAATTGCAAGTTTAGTAAACAAAATTTTATCAAACAAAATATGTTGATTATGGAAAGTAGAGTTAAATAATGAAAATAAAAGATTATGTAAAAAAATTTGTGTTTTTAAAAATTCTTTTTTTGGTTTTGAGATACGTTATTACTTCTTTTAACATTGTCGTGGGGTGTTTTGTACTAAGCATATTGGTAGACAAAATTTTTCCACTTCCTATTATTGTTTTTCATATATATTGGTTTTTTATAATCTTTGTATTATTTATATTTTTTGCAAATTTAGTGTATAGAATAATCACAGCTTGTTTACATCCACATTTTATACTACAAGAAGAACTTTTGAAATATAACTTACTGGCTCACAAAGACGATTTTGTTAACGCTTACTTGTTGGAAAGAGTATTAGAGTCTTCACAACAACTCAATTTTTCAGTAGAGTTAGCTACGAAATTTATACAAGATGTAAAAAATATTTTGTTAAAAACTGATCTTGTAAAAATTGTAGGTCTTGATAAAATAAAAAAAGTCCTTCTGTTAAACGTTGTATTGTTAGTTATGATTTATATTCTTTATTATGCTTCACCACAGTTGATCAGGCCAAGTGTACATAAAATTATTTTTACACGCAAACCTGAGATTTTAGGGATATTTATTTCTCCTGGAAATATTAAAGTTCCATATAAATCTTCATGTGAAATAAAAGTCACTGTTGAGAAAGAATATGAAATGTATGTTCCTGTTTTATTTCTTAAAACTAAAAGCAATAAAAAATTTTTTAAGTTTAATTTTACCAAAATTGAACAAATTAGTGGAAGAAAGGTATATAAGTATAGAATAGATTCTGTTGAAGAAGAAGTTTTTTATAAAATAAAATTTAGAGGTGTTTTTTTAAAAGTTTATATAATACAACCAATTGTTACACCAGAAATTACTGATTTTAACATTGTTGTAGAACCGCCTGAATATACAGGAATGAAACGGTTTGAAACAAAGAGTTTCACAGAAACAAAGTTTTTACAAGGAAGTAGAATAAAGTTTATTTGTGAAACTAACAAAAATCTTAACCAAGTTTTTATGAATATTTATAGTAGAAAAATAAAACTTTCAGTCGATGAGAAGAATAAAAAAAAGTTTTATGGAAGTTTTGTCGCAGATTATTCTACAGATTTATGGTTTGAACTTTATGATGAAGAAGGGTTGGTTAATTATGGTAGCTTTAGATATAGGATAAATGTTATAAAAGATGAACCACCTAAAATAGAAATAATATCACCACAAGCTGATATTGTTGTTATGCTAAATTCTATAGTACCAATTATTTATTCTGTTAAAGACGATATTTCTGTAAACAAAGTCGAACTTGTTTATAAAATACAAAATAAAACTGGGATAAATACGATACAAGCAAAAAGATATTTAACAAAAACTTTAGAAAGTATAGAAGAATTTTTGTTTGATTTGTCTAAATTAAAACTTAATTATGGGGATGTAATTATATATCATCTTGTTGTATATGACAATGATGTTTTACATGGGTACAAGTCTGATATGACAGAAGAATATAGAATTGAAATCTTTAGTTATGAACAACAACATCAAACTTTACAAAAAGAAATACAACAGTTTATTGATAAAACAACAGAAGTTTTAGGAAAAGAAATTGAATTATATGATACACTTACCGAACTTACTACTCAACAAATGAATGAACTAAACGAACTGATAAAAAAACATAAGCAAATGGGGAAAGAGTTTGAAAATTTAAAAGAGATGTTATCACATTTATTAGATAAAATGTTTTCTGACCCTTATACTTCTGTTGATACTTACACAGAGTTTAAAAATTTAAATTCTAACTTAGAAAATGTTATTAATAATATTAATCCACAACTTTTAGAAAATTTACAAAGACAAAATATTGCATATGCTTCGAAACTACAACAACAAATAATTGATTTTCTTGAACGAGCATCTGTTTTATCACAAGAAGTTATAAAAAGACAGAATATGGAAAATATTGTTTCTTCTATTAACGATGCGTCGTCAGATACAAAACAGTTGTTAGATGCATTGAAAGGGTTATCAGATAAGGTATCAAAAGAAGATATGACAAAACTTGAGAATCTGTTAAACGAGATTGTTGATAAACTAAAAAAAATTTCTGAATTAGTAAACACTATGTCTCAAAAATTACCAGAAGAGTTTGTTAATCAAAGAGAAATAAAAAATTTAGATTTTGTTTCGCCAATGCAGACAATACAAAATATTTTTGATGCGTTGTCAAGAGGAGATATAAACACAGCAGTAAATCTTGTTCAGCAATTGTTGGACCAGCTTGAGTCTTTAACAAAAACCATTACTCAAACAACTAACAATTTGTTAAATTATTCTAATTCTTATCTAAAAAAACAAATTGAAGAATTGTCTAACAAACTTGATAAATTGATATTACAACAGCAAAATATTTACGAAGAGACAAAAAAAATTGATGATTATAGAATAAATCAAATTGTTTTGAAACAAGAACAAATATTAAATTATGTAGAGAAGAAAATAAAAGAGATAATGGGACAAATTGAGCAACTAATGGTTGGAGAATCTTTAATATCAAAATCTTTTTATAATGTTTTTCGTAACAATTGTGTTTTAATGACGGAAAAGTTAAGGATTATTTTGTCAGAAATTGAAAAAAAACGTTTAATACAGACATCTCAACTAATAAAAGAATCTATAGTTTTATGGCAACAAAATGTTAATTTTGTTGAAAAAGAACAAAATGTTGAGCAACAAGTTTTAATGTTAACAAAACAAATAAAAACTTCATTAGAAGAACTTGACAAGATTATAAATGAAGAACCAGAAATTGAGTATCCTAAAAATGTTATTGAAAAAAATATAGAATTGTATAATAAACAAAATACTCTTGCTAACGAAACAGGTGAGTTTATTGATAGTCTCAGACAGTTAGGAAGAAAAAGTTTCCTTATCGCATTAGAAGATATTAACCTTGCTGTACAAGCACAAGATGAAATGTTTTTCTCTGCAAGTTCGTTAAATAAGTTAGAAATTCCTCAAGCGGTCCAACATCAAAATTATGCGTTAAATAATTTGTTAGCACTTAAAAATAACTTGGCAACAAAACAACAGGTGTTGCAACAGGTAGCACAACAAGTTGGTCAACCAATGGGAAGTACTTTACAATTGAAAAACGTTCCTGGTGGGAAAACGGGTGTGTTAACAGGTCGTGTTTTTTTACCTTCAGCAAAAGATTATGTACCACCACGAGAGTTAAGAGAAGATATAATAAAATCGTTAAGTGAACGATATCCAGAAGAATTGAAAAAAATTATAGAAAAATATTATAAGATGTTATTAAAATGAAAATACTATCAACTATATTGATTTTTAGTACAATTTTGTTTGCAAATGATGAACTGTTTAAAATATTGGAATATGGAGATTTTAGCAAAGCAAAACAAATGATCTCGGAAATTAGAAATGAAGATACAAAAAATTTTTATACTGCAGTTTATTATATGTATAATGGTAATTATTCTGTAGCAGAAGAATATATATCAAAAATTTCTTCTAATACTAAGTTTTCTGAACAAGAAATTTATTTTATAAACTATATACAATTTTTATCACAAACTTTTTCTTCAGGATATAAGAAATTTGAAAACGAACATTTTGAGGTTTATCTAAAAGATAGAGATATAATTTTAGCAGATATTATCTTAAAAGTTCTTGAACAAATATATAAATTTTATGGACAAAAATTTGGGTATTATCCAGAAAAAAAAGTCAGAGTTGAAGTGTATAATACAAAAAAAGAGTTTAGTATTGCATCAACCTTAGGTGAAGAGAATGTTGGGAAAGCTGGTGTTGTAGGTATTTGTAAGTTTAATAGAATAATGATTTTATCTCCGGAATGTTTGCCTTTTGGATATAGATGGTGTGATACTTTAGCTCATGAATATACCCATTTTATTTTAAACAGAATCACAGAGTTTAAATATCCTTTATATTTGCATGAAGGTACAGCAAGATATTATGATACTCTTTATAGATCAACAACACCTTTATGTTTTGTTATTGGTAATTTAAATCTTTTGTTAGAAGCAAAAAAGAAAAATGAAATAATACCATTTGAAAAAATGAAAGGTTCGTTAGTGTATTTGGATTCACAACAACAAGTAGAACTTGCGTTTGCTGAACTTTCAACTTTTGTTGAGTATTTGATCAATAATTTTGGGGAAGAGAAATTTATAGAATTTGTTAAAAACTATAAAAATTATGATGAAGAAGAGTTATATAAAAAAATTTTTGGAGTTGAATTTAAAAATATTATATCTGAATGGTATAAGAGTATAGATAAAAAAGAAGAAGTGGTAAAAAATTATCCTGGTGCAATGGCTGATTTTAAATTAACTTCTGCTGAAGATGAAAAAAGTTTAGTTGGGTTAGACATGTGGCAATATATAGAGTTGGGCGATAAGTTTTTTCAAAATAAAAATTATAATGTTGCGATTTATCAGTATAAAAAAGCACAGAAAGAACAACCTTATAATCCTGTTGTTATGACACGTATTGCAAAATGTTATATTTTACAAAACAAATATGATGAAGCTGAAAAAATACTGTTAGAATGTTCTTTTGCGAACCCTAATTATGTAACAACGTACGAACTTTTAGTAAAATTGTTTTATGAAAAAGGAGAATATGAAAAAGCAATGAAATATTATGAAGAGGTGTTGCAGATTAACCCATTTAATTGGGAAATACATAAAATTGTGGCACAAATGTTGTCAGATCTTGGTAAGGTTAAAGATGCTATGAAAAGATATGAGATTGTTCTTATATTAAATCCTACAGATAATGATACTAAAACAAAATATGAAAATCTTAAACGATATTTAGAATATAAACAACAATTTTAGGAAAATTTTATGGATAAAGAAATTTATTTAAAACTGAGAAAAGAAAGTTTAAACAATATATCTAAAGTTAAAGATGAAGGAACATTTGAACAAGTAATTACTGAAGAAATAAATTTGTGAAGTATATGGTTATGTTAATAATAGAGACAATTTTTTACTTCTGTCACGGTTTGTTCCAATAAAGCTTCGGTTGGAGAATAAGTTCCCAAAAAGATTAAAAAACATCGGTGGCAATTTTATAAAATAAGACCTATAAATTATCCTTACAGAAGGATTGCTGCGTTAAGCAAGACAATATCAAATTTTATTGAATTTAGTATATTCAAAATTTTATGTAGTTTTCTTAAAAATTTTAATGAAACAGAGATAATAAATCATTTAATGAACATTCTTTACTAATCTCCACAAAGATTTTTGCTGAAATGAGTAGTTTTACAAGTAAAGCGTTTGAAAAAGATTATCCATTGTTTGGTGAAGAAAGAGTTTGTACTATTTTGGTTAATTTAGTTTTTCCATATTGGATTTATTGGTCAAGAAAACAAAGAAATAAACAATTATATAAAAAAGTGTTGTCAATATATGATAAATTAAAACTTAAAGAAAGAAATAATTTGGTAGAACAGTTTGCTAAAAAATTATTTTTTACCCAGAACATAGAAAGTATTTTTTGTCAATCCCGAAATTTACTCAAGGAATGATACAAATTTATAAAGATTTTTGTCAACCTGTGAGACATAATTGTAATAGTTGTTATTTAGCAAAAATTTTATCAAATTCAAATTTATATAAAAAAGAACGATTCAATATTATAGAATTATGAACAGAAACAAAAACAAAGAAGAACTAATCAAAAAAGTTTTAGAAAGACTAAAAAATAATAGAAAACTTTATTCTTATGTGGATAAAATAATAAAGATTTTAGTTTCTAACAATTATAATTTCTATTTTGTAGGAGGAACTATAAGAGATATCCTGATTTCAGTTTTTAATAATACAAAATTGCAAAATGTTCTTGATATTGATATCGTTATTGAGACGAAAGAATATGATAAAATTGTCTCTCTAATACAAAAAAATCTTTATGTTGATAAAAAAGTTCAGATTAAAACATACCCGCAGTTTTTTACTATGTCTGTCCTGTTTATAGAAAAAGATGAAATTAAAAGAATTGATTTATCTATCCCAAGAAAAGAAGAATACTTAAAACCTGCTGCTTTACCAAAAGTTTCTGTTGGGACGATATTTGACGATATTTTTCGCCGTGATTTTACTATAAATGCGATATGTTTATACTACAACTATCTCACCGAATCTTTTTCTTTTTATGATCCATTTAATGGGATAAAAGATATTATTGACAAAAAAATAAGAGTTTTACATAAAAACAGTTTTATTGACGATCCTACAAGAATTCTTCGTGGGATAAGGTTTGTTAGTACAATCGGTTTTAAATTCGATATAGAAACTGAAAAACTTATTAAAGAAGCTATTGAAAAAAACATGTTGTCTTTACTTTCTCAACATAGACTTAATTTAGAATTTGTAAATATTCTAAAAAAGGGGAAAAACTTAACACAAATTGTTAAGTTGTTTAAAGAGTATCAAATAACGAGATATTACGAAAATATACAAGATTTACTTAGAGAATTTATGTTAAACGCAAATAAAATAGAATTAAAAAAAATTGAAAATACTAAAATTAGATTTTATATCAGATTGTTATATTTGTTAGAAAAAGTGACAGGTGGAGTTGGACCATTAGAAACAAATAAAATCGGTGTTTTTAAAGAATATCTTGTGAAATTGGACATTTCAAGAGATGAACGTCAACCTATATATGAGGCTGTAAAAATATTTGCTTATGGAAAAACAAAAACCATTCCTAAATGGATAAAAATTTATTTACAAGTTTTTAAAAAGAAAATAATTAAACTGCCTGTAAAACCTTTTCAGCTTGTACATTGGGGAATACCAAAGGAAAAAATTAAACCTCTCATTTTATATCTTCTTAAACATAAAATCAGAAACTTATCGAAGAAAAAAATTAAAAGTATTACTTTAAAATTAAACTAATTTAATGTAATACTTTAAGATTTAACACCATCATTGTATGATTGCTGCCTAAGTTGTGTATTTGATGTCTTTACAGTATTCTTTGTCTTTATAATATTCTTTTGTATAATAATATTCAAAATATTTAATTTATGAAATTGAAAATTTTATGAGGGGGGGGAGTTAAAGTAAATTTTTAGTAAATTATTTAAAGAATATTTTTCGACGAAAAAATTAATTTAAAAATTAATTTGTAAAAAATTTTTAAAATTTTGTTGACATTTTGCTATTTTTTATATCTATATATATAATTGGAAGAGTAAAAATGGGGCAACCGAAGCAAATAACTGTAGGTTAATAGCTATAAAAACATAATATTTTTACTAATATGAATAAATTTTTTTTAACCAGAAAAACTGAACTTTACAAAAATTTTACATTATATACCTGTTTGTTTTTATTTTTTATCTTTTCGTCAACATTGTTTTCAGAAATATTTGAAAAAACAATAGATTTTACGAGTAAATATAATGTAAATAAATCTTTCTTCTTACCATTGATTATAAACTTCCCAAATCCTTTCTCTTCTGAAACATATATTTATATTCGGTTGCCCCAAAAAAATGATTGTTTAGTTAAAATTTACGATTTATTTGGTAATCTTGTTAAAAAATTTGAACTCAGAGGACAACAGGAATATATTGTTATCTGGGATGGTACAGATGAAAAAAGCAACAAAGTCGCATCCGGTGGATACATAGGTGTGTTAGAGTATTCAAATATACGAGTTATAAGAAAAATAGGGTATATAAGATGAAAAAGTTTGCTGTAAGTAATAAAACTTTCGGTTTGAACATTAGTTTTGTAATGGTGGTTGTTGTTTTATTACTTACGGCAACAGATATTTTTTCTGTTTATACTGGTGGTCAACCAGCGGAATTTTTACAATTCGGTGCTTCTGCACGTGCAATGGCAATAAAAGCGTTTTATTCTATTTCAGATGACGCCACTGCCGGGTATTATAATCCAGCAGGACTTGTACAGTGTGAGTATAAAGAAATAGCAGCCTTACATACAGAACTTTTTCCAAATACACAAACTATATACGATTATATTGGTTTTGTATATCCAACAATAAAATATGGTGTGTTTTCTATAGCAGTAAATCAACTTTTATCTACAGGATTTGAAAAAATTGAGATAGAATATGATCCGTTATCCAGAGATATAATAAGAATAGAAAACAAAGGAACTTTTGATGATAGACAAATAGCCTTGTTGTTAGGTTATGGTAAAGAAATTTTTGAACATATAAATATTGGTATTGGATTTAAAACAATTTATAGAAAATTAGATATTTATTCTGACACAATAATGGGACTCGATGTTTCATGCCTAGTTTCAGGAATAAATACACATTTTCCTCTACTTAATCTTGCAGTTGGTGTAAAAAACCTTTTTTCTACTACTATGGGGACAGAAGATAAACTTCCAATAATTTTTAAACTTGGTGCTTCACATAAGTTTTTTAAACGTATCACAGGCACAATAAAAAAAGAAGATGGAACAGAAGAAGAAAAATATTATTATCGTCTTATTATAGGATTTGACTTAGAAAAAAATGTTAACTCAGAGATGAAATGGATGTTAGGTACAGAATATTGGCTTATGGACTTTTTAGCATTAAGGTTAGGATTTGAAGGGTTAAGTTATCTTAAAGAAACGACTGCTGGATTAGGGTTCAGATATAGGGAATATTCTATAGATTATTCGTTTGCATATCACGATTTAGGTTTCTCCCACAGAATTTCAGCTGATGTAAAATGGGGTAAATCAGCTAAGTTTGATAAAGAAAAGGTTCTCAAAAGTCTTATAAACGAAGCAATAGCAAGATATACTGCAGGACAGTTTTTAGAAGCGGCAAAAGTTTTACAAACAGCATATCAACTTGATCCGAATAGAAAAGATATTAAAAAAATGTTGGATAATTTACTTTTGGTCACAGCATACATATCTTCAGCTACTGAAGAAAAAGAAGAACATCAGGGTATAAGAAAAGCAGTTATTGCTTTAATGGAAGGCGATTTAACTACTGCTGTTAACTCTTTAAAATACGCTTATTATAAAAATCCTGCTAATAAACCTTTATTACAACTTTTAAACCGTTTAGAACAAATGGCTTCAATGCCGCTTACAGAACCATATAAAGAAGAAGTTGCAGGATGGACGATAATTGATAAAAAAATATATGAAGCAAGAGAAGATGTTTTAAATGGAAGATATACTGATGCTATTAGGAAATGTCAAGAAATACTTAATCTTGAACCAAAAAATATAACAGCACTTGAAATTATGGGTTCAGCATTCTTTATGATGAATGAAATAGAGAAAGCAAAGAATGTTTGGAAAAAAGTGTTAGAACTTGATCCAACAAATCGTGTTGTACAACAATTCTTACGAGAATTAGAATAAAATGGGGGTTTCAAATTTATGAAACCATCATTGAAAAAAAATGTTAAATTTTATATAATAACCAAAATGAAAGGGTTGTTTATTATTGTAACATTTTCTATTTTACTGTTACCTTACAACTTTTTTGCTCAAACTTCAGCTTCTCGTACAACTACTGAACCACAAATTTCTCCAACCGTACTTCTTGAATACGAGACAAAACTTGAACAACAACGTGCTGAATACGTTCAGAAAAATATCTTAGACAAAATCTTTGGTCCTAACAAATCAACTGTTATTGTTGATGTTACTTTGGGTATACGAACAACTACTACAAGACAACAAGCTTCTGAGAAAAAGTTAGATGCGAAACGTAGGCTTGGTGAAGTAGAATTTTTGTTGCCTGGAATACCTAAACCAGGATCAATTGCAGAATCAGCAGTACCTGCAGAAGCTAAAGGAGAAGCATCAGATACAGAAGTTGTAGGTGTTAAAACAGAAATTGTTGTAGAAAGACAAGTTGTGACAGTTATATACGATGAAAAAATTAAAGATGATAAAGTTGAACTTGCAAGAGAAGCTATTACATCAGCTTTAGGTATAAAGAGACCACAGGATATAATATTTAAAAAAGCAAAGTTTACTACAGATGTTTGGACAAAATTTTTAGAGAGTTTAATATTACCAAAATATTTTATTCCATTGCTAATTGCTTTATTACTACTTATGTTTTTATTTGGTCCAGTAGCTGATTTTTTAAGAAACTATATCCGTATGTTAAGAGAACGTGCACCAACTGAAATCTCTATTGACTCAAAGCTTGCCCGTGAAGGAGAAGCAGGTCCTGAAGAACTAACTGGTACTGGTATAGGTAGTGGCAGTGGCATCGGTTTAGGTGGTCTCACAGAAGCTGAACTTAAAGAGAAAGAAAAAGAAATTGAAGAAGGTAAATATGTACCGTTTAGTTATATAAATGACGATAATATAAAACGTTTAGTATATCTTCTTGCGAAAGAAAAACCAGAAGATATTGCTATTGTGTTAAGTTATTTAAAACCTGAATATGTAAAACAAGTTATAGAAAGTTTTAAACCTCATTTACAAGCAGAGGTAGCAGTTGCGTTGGCACAAGCAAGAGAAATACCGCAAGAAGATGTTATACGTATGGATAATTATGTCAGAGAACGAATAGATTTTCTTGTTGGTGGGATACATCATCTTATTGAATTACTACAAAAAGTTGATAAAACTACAAGAGACAATATACTTGAATATTTAAAGAATGAAAAACCGGAGATATACCAAAAAGTAAGACCTCAATTATTTCTGTTTGAAGATATACTTGAAATACCTGACATTACATTACAAACAATTATTCGTGAACTTAAACCGGAGGATATTGCACGTGCGTTGAAAAACGCGCCACAGCCATTAATAGACAAGTTTTTTAAAAACATGTCAGAAGGTGCTCAGGCGTTAGTGAAAGAAGAGATGGATTATGGTAGACTTATGACAAAAGAACAAATTGAAGAAGCTCAAAATAAAATAGTTGAACTTATCAAAAAAATGGAACAAGAAGGAAAAATTTATTTAAAAGAAAGAGAGAAAACATTTTTGGTTGATGCATCTGAAGTAATAACAACAAAACCACGGAAAATCGAAGAATCTCCTGGATATGAATATTATGTTGCTGGAGTGGATTTTTATCAACAAGGTGATTATGAAAATGCGATAAATTATTTACAATATGCTGTAGAACTTGATCCCCAGCTCTATGAAGCATACCAGTATTTGGGTAATATATACTATGAAACAGGAAATTATCAACAGGCTTTGGAATATTATAAAAAAGTTGTAGAACTTAATCCTCAAGATAAAGATTTTGCAGATTGGGTTAAAGAATTTGAGAAATCTATTTCTATCCCAACATAAAATTATTTAGTAAACGGAGGTGGAATTTTAAAATGAGCATTTTTGACAAGATTAAAAATATTTTATTAAAAAATGAAGTTCAGGAAAAAGAAACAAGAGAGTCTGTAATACTTGATGAGAGTGATAAAAATAGTTTGACAAAAGAAAATGTTGTTAAACATAATGTGGAAGAAAAAGAAGATCCGATGTTAGCGAAGGAAAATCTTTTAGCACAGGTAAGATATCTTGAACAAAAAATACAGCAAGAACGAGAGGAATTGTTTAATAAACTAAAATCTTATGAAGATGAGAAAGTTTCATTAGAAATGAAATTAGCTGCCTTGGAACATAAGATAGATTCTAACAGAGTTAATTTTGCTAAAGAATTGGATAATATTAAAGCACAAGTTACAAAAGAGTTACAAGAACTTACTGAGAAGTATAACGAAGAAATGTCACTTTGGCAAAAAAAACTTGATGAAAAACATTCTGAAATTGAACAACTAAGAAATAAAATTGTTTTTGAAGAAGCACAACATAAAATGGTAACAGAACAAAAGCAGCAAGAATATAAACAAGAAATACAATTGTTGCAAAATAGAATAGAGTCGCTTAACAAACAATTTGAAGAAGAAAAGAATGTTTTCAACAAACGTATTGCTGAAAAAGAAGAAGAAATTATTAAACTTAAATCAATAATACAATTAAAAGACCAACAATTGAAACTTGAAGAAGAAAAGTTTCTTTTAGCAGCAAAAGATATTAATGAAAAACGAGTTCAGCAAATTACAGAAATGCAACAAAAGTTTAGCCAAAAAATTGAACATTACAAAAATCTCTATAAAGCAAAAGAAGAAGAGTTTTTAACGGTAAAATATATATTAGAACAAAAATATTCGGAATGGAAACAGCAGCAACAAGAAATAGTGCAAAATTTGTTAAAAGCAAAACAAAGTTACGAAGAAAAAATAAAACAATTACAAGACGAAATAACAAAATATCAGCAAGAGTTTGATAAAGTTTTACAACAAAAAGATGAAGAAATTAAACAACTTAAAGTTGAACTAATGTTAAAAGAAACTCAATATAATGCTCTAGTTGAACAAAAAAGAAAGATCTTAGTAGAAGAAGAACAAAAAATTAGACAACAACTAATTGAGCTTGAACAAAAGTTTGTTAGAGAATACGAGAATTATAATAAACTGATACAAGAAAAAGAAGGACAAATATCACAATTGTCTGTTTTGTACCAAAAACGTGTGGTAGACTTACAAAATGAGTGGGAACAAAAAATTAAAAAGTTAAAAGAAGAAAAATCTATATTGGAACATCAGATATCACAACTTATAACACAGTTAGAAAATGTAAAACTTGAGTTAGCTAAGGTTGTAAAAGAAAAAAATGAAGTTATTAAGAATCTGCGTCAGCAACAAAAACAACAATTAGAACAATTTTCTCAACAAATAGAACAACTTGTTAGAAATGCTATTGAAGAAAAACAAAAACTTGAACAAGAATATTTAGAGAAAAAAGAAAGATTTCAAGAAGAAAAAAATAGATATGAAAAAATGTTAAAAGAAAAGGAGAACGAGTTAGCAAAATTGAAATTAGCATTTGAAGATGAAATAAAACAGCAAGAAGAGAAGTATAGATATATAGAACAACAAATAAAAGAAGGTAATAGACCATGGTATGAAAAAATTGAGCAGTTAAAGAAAGAAATTAAAGTTAAAGAAGAGGAAATAAAAAATATAATTCAGCAGAAAGATTTGGAAATACAACGTTGTGTAAAAGAATATGAAGAAAAAAAAGAAAAATTACAGAAAAAATTTGAAAAAAGGAAAAATGAGATAGAATTAGAAAAAGAGAAGTATAACCAAAAAATAAAAGAACTTAAATTGTTATTAAAACAAACTGAAGAAGATTTTGAGAAAAAGTTTACAGAAATTGTGTCAAAGATAGAATCTGTTAACAATGAGATAAAAAATATAGAAAAAGATTTTGAGAGAAAGAAGAACGAAGCTGTAGAAGAAAATAAAAAACTTATTTTACAACTTGAGGCAGAGGTTCAACAATTACAAAATAAGTTTGAAACTTTAGACAAAGAAAAACAACTTGTTGTTGAAGAAAAGAACAGTATCATGTCCTCATGGGAAAAGAAAATTATTGATTTACAAAGACAAAAAGAAGAGGAGTTAAAAGAACTAGAACAACAATGGTTAGAACAACAGCAAGTTTTAACTAACAAGATACAAGAATATGAGGATTTGTTAAATGCAACTACTCAAAAATATAATACATTAATAAAAAATAAAGAAGAACAACTTACAATACTTACAAATCAGCTTGAGCAAAAAAAGAATGTTACACAACAAGAGTTGCAAAAGTTCAAAGAAGAGTTGCATAACCAAACTTTGCCATTGGTTGACAAAAGAAATTCGTTATTGTCTGAAATTGAAGGTATAACAAACGAATTGCAACAAAAAATTATGTTTTATGAGCAAGAGATTAAAAAATTACAAGAACAGTATGAACAAGAAAAACTAAATTGCGAACAGCAAAAGAAAGAAAAACTTGGTCAAATTAGAGAGTTAAAGATAAAAATATCAATGTTGGTTAAAGAAAAAGAAAAAGAAATAGAGAGTTTAAAACAACAATATGAACAAAAAATATTTGAACTTGAAGTGAGACAGAGAGAAGTAATTGAACAATATAACACGAAGTTTGAACAACTTGAACAAGAAAAAATTAGTTTACAACAAGAATTTGAACATAAAAAACAGCAGTTACAAAACGAAATTATTTCGCTTTCAGAACAGTTATTAAAACTTAAAGATACTTTACCTAAAATCGTGGCTGAAAAAGAACAACAAAAACAGTTGTTAACAAAACAACTTTATGAATTACAATTAGAATATGAGATTAAGTTTAACAATTTGCAAAAAATGATTGAAGTTTATAAATCTCGTCTTGAAAAGAGAGTAAAGATGTTTAATGAAAGTATAGAAGTTTTAAGAAAAGAGTATGAAGATAAAATAAAAGAAAAACAGGAAGAATTGAACAAAACAATAGAGGAACTAAAAGAAAGAGAGAAGAGGTTAGTTGAAGAAATACAGGTAATGACTGATAGGAATATAAAAGAGATTGAATTTTTGCAAGAACAACAAAACAAACTGATGGAACAAATAGGAAGATTAGAACAAGAAACTAAAGAAGTTACCGAAAAACTGGATGCTGAAATTCTTAAATTAAAAACTGAAATGTTAGCAAAAAAAGAAACGTTTGAACAAGAATGGAGTATTAGACAACAAGAGTTTGAAGATTTAAAAACTTCGTTAAGACTTGAAATAGAAGCGTTAAAGTCAAAATATAAATCTGAAGAAGATAATTATAAACTTAAACTTGCAGAAAAGACACAGATGTTAATAAATATAAAACGAGAATATGAAAACAAATACGCTCAACTTGTTGCGGAATACAATAATAAAAAGAAAGAGTTTGAAACAAAAATTGAAAGTTTGAATAAAAAAATCTCAAGTTTAGAAAACGAACTAAAAGATAAACAAGAAAAGTTTATAGAAATTAAAAAAGCTAAAGAAGAAGAAATTAAAAATTTAAAAACAGAACTTGAACATTGGGAATTAAACGCAAAACTTGAACAAGAAAAAAGAGAACGTACAATATCTTCGGAACAACAGCGATATAAAGATGAAATTGAGTTAATAAAACAACAAATTGAGTTAGAACGAAAAAATTATATTGATAAACTTAATCAACTTATGTTACAACAACAACGAATTGTTCAAGAATATGAGAACAAGGAGAAAGTTTTAAGACAAGAACTTGCTGAGATGGAATCAAAATATCAAGCAAATATTGCTTCAATGCTGTCAGAAATAGAATCTTTGCAAACAAAAATAAAATCTTTAGATGAAGAAAGTGAAGATACTTTAAAACGGTTACAAAAAGAAATGGATGATATAAAAACAAAAATTGCTTTGAAACAAATTGAAATAAAATCAGCAAAAGAAAAGTTTGAATTTGAACTTAAAAAAATTGCGTTTCAGTATCAACAACAGAAAGATAAACTTGTTGCTGAGTTTAATAGAGAAGCAGAACAACTTGTAGAAAAAATAAAATCTAAAGAAGCAGAAATTAATACTTTGCAGATAAGATATAATATTAGACAACAAAGTATTGAAGATGAGAAAAAACGTAGAGAAGAAATTATAAAAAATGAAATAACAGAAATTTGTCAAAAATTACAAAATCTGAAAAACACTTATGATGCAAAACAAAAAAGTTATCAAATAAAGATAGCCGAACATGAAAAAAAATTAGAACAGTTTAAAAAAGAATTAGAAGATTTAATTTCTTCTTTTAACCAAGAAAAACAGAATATGTTAAAACAAAAACAGCAAGAAAAAGAAGAGGCTGAAAAATGTATAATGTTATTAAAACAAAAGTTGGAGGAATATAAAGATACAATCAACGAACTAGTATCAAAGTTTGAGTCAAAAGTGAAAATAGAATATGAGTTGTTATCAATGAAAGATTTAGAATTAGTAAAAGAAAGAAGGTTAACTTCTGCTATAGTTGAAAAAATTTTGTCGTTTAAAGAAAGTTTAGATCTTGAAAAAACAGCTTATACAAACATAGATAAAAATTTATTAGAACAAGCAATAGAATTATTTAACAATAAACAATACAATCTTGCATTACAAAATTTTATGAAAATATTAGTTATGGATGAAAAAAATGAGTTAGTAAATCAGTATATTGCTTTATGTTACTATTATCTAGGTGATTATCATAAAGCAGAAGAGTATGCATTAAAAGTTTTGGAAATTAATCCTGAAAACGAAAAAATAAAATCTTGGCTTAAAGAAATCAAAAAATAATTAGGGAGGATTAAATCTATGGCAGAAGAAAAAAATGTACCAAAAATGCCAAAACCGCCTTTACCACAAAATAAACCACAAGTAAATGTTCCTCCTAAACCTCCAACAACTGGTATGCCTCAGAGACCAACAGTTCCTTTAAGACCACAACCTGCTGCTGAAAAACCGACAGTTGGCAGTATCCCAGGGACGGTTTTTACACAACAGCCCGTACCGACACCACAATTTTCTTCTACAATTGAACAACGTTTATGGGAAGCTGAACAAGCAAAAAGACAGATGGAACAACAACTTGTTGAACTACAAAGAATGTTGTTAGAAGAACGTGAGAAACTTATGATGCAAACAATAAAAACAAAAGAAGAAGAAACGTTAGCAGCAAAAGTTGAAGAAAGTATACGAGATATTCAAGAACGATTAAGAAGAGAAAAGAGAGAACAAGAGTTATTAGAAGAGAAAGAAAAGTTATTAAAACAGATTAAAGAATTGGAAGAACGTCTTGCAAAAGAGCGTGAAACTTGGATCGAAACATTAAAAACACAACTTTCACAACGAGACTTACAAGAACAACAGATTGAACAACAATATCTTGCAAAAATACGTGAGTTGGAAACACGCTGGCAAGAAGAAAAATATAAGTTTCAGACAATGTTAAAAATGAAAGATGACGAAATTGCACGTATTAGGAATGAATATAAAGTTTTAGAAGATAAACTTAAAGCTGATGTTGAGAAGCAAATATCAGAATATAAATTACAATATAAAACATTTGAAAATGAAATAAAACGTCTAAAAGAAATAATTGAACAAAAAGAAAAAGAAATTTTAGCTCTTAAAACACAACTTTCAACTGTTGAATCAGAAGCTGCTATTACAAAAGAACGAATGGATCTAGAGATTAAAAAACGTGATGAACAAATATCAAAATTACAAAGTATATTAGAAAACTTAAAAACAGAGTTGCGTATAGCAAAAGAAGGAAAAGAACAACGTGAGAAAGAATTTTTTATGTTGAAAGCGCAGGTGGGTATCCTTCAAGCAAGACATAAGATTGAACTTGAGAAAGTTGTTCAACAAAAGTTGCAAGAGATAAAATTGTTGCAACAACAGGTTGATAGTTTACAAAAAATGTTATCTGAAAAGACAGACCTTGTTTCCTCGCTTTATAACGAAATTAACAAACTTAGTTCAAAAATAGAACAAAAAGAACAAATAATCAAAGAACTTGAAGATAGAAACAGGGTTTTGGTACAACAAGTAAGCCAATACGAAAATGCTATAAAAGAATTACAGCATCAAGTTAATGTGAAAAATAAAGAAATAGAAAATTTGAGGCAAGAGATTGAAAAATATGTTAATGAACTTACTCAAATAAAAAATGAATATGAAAAATATAAACAAAGTTTTGACGATGAAGTAAACAAGGCAGTATCTTTACGACTTGCTCAATATGAACAGTATATTTCGCAGTTGGAAACAACTAATAAACATTTGTTTAAAGAGATTCAGGAAAAAGAAAAAATTATAAACGAAAATTTAATTGAGTATCAGAAAGTAAAACAACAATACGAGGAGTTGATAAATAAATATCAGAAAGAAGTTGAACAAATTGATGCTGTTAAAAGAAATTATGAACAAAAGATAACAGAATTACAACAAAAAATTGAAGAATTGCTTAAAGAACAACAAAGTTTATCTATCAACAACCAAAATCTTTTGTTACAAATTGAAACATTAAATAAAGAAAAAGAAGAGTTATTAAATCAAATCTCGTTATTGACTCAACAAAAATCGCAGTATGAAACTGTTCTTACTGAATATAATCTGTTGAAGGAAAAATATCAGAATATTTCATACGAATTTGAAAACGCAAAAAGTTCTTTAACAGAAATCCAGCGAAAATTTGATGAAGTTGTTTCTAAATTAGAAGAATACAAAACACAGTTGGAAGATAAAGAAAAACATATTGAAGAATTATCAAATATTGTGAAACAAAAAGAACAGATTACTTCTGAATTGTTGTCAAAGTACACTTTGGCTGAAACAGAGAATTCATCACTTAGAAGTAAGTTACAACAAATGGAAAATGAATTAAGCAATATGAAAGAATCTATTCTGAAACAAAAAGAAGAGTTTGAGAAAGAAAAAAATATGTTGTATAAAAAGATGGAAGATCTTACAAAACAAAATGAGTCACAAAAAGAAATTATTGCAAAATTAAATTCAGAAAATGAGCAGTTAAAACAAAAATTTGAAATTGAAAAAAATAAAATTGTACAACAATATAACGAGAAACTAAATGAGTTGGTTAGGCAGCATGAAGAAACTATAAACAAAATTGATGCTGTATGGAAAGATGTCTATGCAAAAGTTTTAAAAGAATATCGTGAAATGGAGAAAAAACTTAATCTTAAAGATGAGGAGATATCAAAACTTAAGACACGGCTTGAAACAATAGAGTTAGCTAATAAGATAAAAAATAATGGTATGGCTGTAGATAATGCAAAAATAAAAGAAAAAAAGCCTATGATTGATGTTAAGGAAGAAAAAATGGCTCAACAGCCGAAGAATACAAAGAAGTTTTTGATGAAGATTTGGTTATGGTTATCTAAACCAGTATTAAAGATTTAGTTTTTTAGAATGCTGGAGTTAAATTCGCCGTATGGTTTTAAATTATGTTATTGATAAAAATTATAACAATTTTGTTTATTTTGTCTGTTTGATAAATCAACTAAAAGATATCAAGACAGATTTTTTATAACATAGGCCAACCTTTACAAAACTCGCCTATCCATAAGTTGCAAAAGATCTTCCTACCTGGGATAATAAAAAAATATTTTCTTTTGAAAAAACAAACAAAGCTTAGCTTCGTCTGTTTGTGGATATAAAGCAAATAATGCTTCATAGATTTCAATGGTAAACAAGAAAATTTGTTAGTAAAAACATACCATATTTTTTCATCAACAATAAAAAGATTAAAATTGAGAATTATTATGCAATTTTTATATTTTCACCAAACAAAAATTACATTTTGTAAGTTTTGTAGTATTGGAAATTTAATAAATAGTTGTTTTTTCAAGAATGGAATTCTCATTTTGTTTATGAAAATTACAGTGTTTTAACAGATTTTGGAGAAGCACAAATTGGTGTTTATGTGTTTATGCACGAAGTTGCCCTTTTTATACCTGGGAAGCACTATTGTTGTTAGAATAAACTTATTGATTTATTGTAAAAAATATTGTATAATTATCTCAACTAAAACCAGAAATTCTTATTTTCCTTCTTATGATTTTTCTATCATTTATTTTGTTTTTAAACCTTTGTTTTGCTAATATGAAGAATACAACAATATTTTTTGGTTCCGAAGACAAACAGTTAATGTTAGACAATGGACTTGTAGTGCTTCTTAAAAAAAGTTCTGAATTACCAGTTGTTTCTGTTCAAGTATGGGTGAAAACTGGTTCAATATATGAAACAGAACAAACAAATGGTATCTCACATTTTCTTGAACATTTAGTTTTTAAAGGTACAGAAAAATATTTGGTTAACCAAATAAGTAAAAAAATAGAATCTTATGGCGGTATTATTAACGCAGGTACTTCTAAAGAGTATACTGTATATTTTGTAGACATTCCTAAAGAGGGTATTGAAGATGCGTTTGATGTTATATCACAACTTGTGTTTCATGCAACTTTTCCTGAAGATGAACTTGAGAAAGAACGACTTGTAGTTATAGAAGAAATAAAGCGTTATGAAGATAATCCTGGGAATGTTCTATATGAAAACTTTAATAACAAACTGTTTACTTTGTCATCATACAAATGGCGAATATTAGGTAAAGAAGAAAATATAAGAACTCTTCCTCGACAAGAAATTATAAATTATTATAAAACTCATTATCATCCAAAAAATATGGTGTTAAGTATCTGTGGCGATTTTGATGATAATATTTATGAGTTAATAAAAAAATATTTTGATGTGAAAATATCTACTAATTATATCACTACAAACATTTTGTTAGACGAAGAACCTAAAGGTAGTATATTTGAAGTTAAAAAACACAAAGTTCAGCATACTTATTTTTTATCAGGTTTTCTTGGTCCTAAGATTAATGATAAACATCAGTATACAGGCGATGTTTTATCAATTATTTTAGGTGAAGGTATTTCCTCAAGATTATACAAAATCCTAAGAGAAGAAAAACAGCTGGTATACGAAATAGGTAGCGGGTTTTATACTCAACTTGGACCATCAATTTTTTATATCTCAGGTATTTGTGAACGAAAGAATCTTGAGAAAGTTGTTGATGAAATAAACAATATTTTGACTGATTTAAGGACAAACGGCCCTACAGATAAGGAACTTGAAAAAGCAAGACAGATTCTTCTTACACGATGGTATTTCAATAATGAAACTGTACATTCAAAATCTGCAACAGCAGCATGGTGGTTTTTGTTTAAATCTTTAGAAGAACTAAATTCGTATATTGATAACATTAACAAAATTAATAAAGAAGATGTTAAAGAATTTTTAACTATTTATGGACAAAAACTTGTAACTTTTGCATTAGAACCAGAATAATTGTTTAAATGAACAAAAAATTTGTTTTTATATTTTGTTTAATTATGAACACAACAATTTTTTCTGAAATAAAAAAAGAAATTTTGTCCAACGGAATAACTTTTCTACACAATTATAACCCTAACCAACCGATTGTTTCTATTGTTATATTTTTGAAAATGGGTGAAATTTATGAACCTAAAAAGTTTGAAGGGATATCTGATCTTTTACAAAGTGTGATTGTTAAAGGAACAAAAAATCGTTCTGCAGAACAAATTGCTGAAGAAGTTGAATCTTTAGGCGGGTCAATCTCAGCAGATGCTTCCGAAGATTATTCTACTTTATCAATTGCAGTGGGTAGTCAACATTTTGAGAAAGCAGTTGATATTTTGTCCGATATTTTTAAAAATCCAACTTTTCCTAAATCTGAAATTGAAAAAGAAAAAATAAATATTATTGCAAGTATTATTTCAAGAAAAGATAAGATATTTGATATTGCAATTGATGAGTTGTTATCTAATCTCTACGGAAAAAAACATCCATACGGTAGAAGACCAATTGATTCTATTAAAACAATAAAAAAATTTTCACAAAAAGATTTGTTTAACTGGTGGACAAAATTTTATGGTGTTGATAAAAATGAAAAAAATATTGTTATAGTTGTTAGTGGCGATGTAAGTTATGATATTGCTAAAGAAATGATACTAAAATATTTTTCTGACATTCCTGAAATTAACCTTCCAAAAATTGTCTCTCCTAATATAAAAATAAGAAACAAATATATAAAAAGGAAAGTTCATTTTAAACAAGGATATTTGATGTACGGGTTTGTTTCATCAAAGATAAGTAAAGACACTTTGTCTGATTATTTGTCATTAAAATTGATAAACGCATATTTAGGTGGTGGTATGAGTGGGAAGTTGTTCGAGTATCTTAGAGAACAACATTCTTTATGTTATGAGACAAATAGTTTTTACCCAACGCGACTTTTGGATTCGCATTTCGTAGTTTATTTGGGCTTAGATTATGGAAGAATAGATATTGCAAAAAAAGAGATTGAGAAAATTTTTTACCAAATTATAAACGGTGAACTTATAACAGAAGATGATTTAAATGAAGTTAAAAGAAAAATAAAAGGTAGATATTTACTTGATCATCAGACAAACTTGCAACAAGCTTGGTATTTAGGTTTTTGGGAGATAATGGGTATGGGATACGAGTATGATCAGCAATATATAAAAGATCTTGAAAATATCTCGCTTTCAAATATAAGATATGTAGCAAAAAAGATTTTTGGTTCACCAAAAACAATAATAGAGTTAGTACCAAAGAAAAAATGATAATTTATATTTTTTTGTTGTTTTCATCCTTCCTTTTTTCTCAAGATTATGGTGATATCTATATAGATGCTTCCTTAGGTGATGCTTCTTATCTTAATCCTATTCTTGCAAGCGATTCTGCTTCAGCAGCTGTTAATTCTTTGGTATATAATGGTTTGGTTAAATATGATAAAGATTTGATATTAGTTGGTGATTTAGCAGAAAGATGGGAAGTTAAAAAAGGTGGGAAAGAAATAATTTTTTATCTAAGGAAGAATGTATATTGGCATGATGGAGTAAAGTTTACTTCAAAAGATGTTAAATTTACTTATGAAAAACTTGTAGACCCTAATGTTAGAACACCGTATTCATCAGATTTTGAACTTATAGAAAAATGTGAGATTATAGATGATTATACAATAAAATTTGTTTATAAAGAACCATTTGTCCCAGCGTTAGAATCTTGGAGTATGGGTATTATCCCAGAACATGTTTTTAATACTAATAAATATGATTTTAATACACATCCAGCAAATCGTTCTCCTATAGGGACAGGGCCATATAAGTTTTTGAAATGGGTAACCGATGAAAAAATAGAACTTGTTGCAAACGAAAATTATTTTGAAGGAAGACCTTATATCCAAAAATATATTTTTAGAATAATACCAGACCAAAGTGTTCAGTTTTTGGAATTGCTAAATGAAAGCATTGATTCTATGAATCTTACTTCAGAACAGTATTATGCGTATTCTGAGTTTTTTAAAAATTATAATAAATTTAGTTATCCATCGTTTTCATATACTTATTTAGGTTTTAATTTAAAGAATCCTTTATTTAAAGACAAAAAAATAAGACAAGCAATTGCTCATGCTATAAACAAGAACGAAATTATTAATGGTGTGTTATTAGGTAAAGGACAACCTGCTACAGGACCGTTCCCACCACAATCTTGGGCGTACAATCCTGATGTAAAAGATTTTGAATACGATTTAGAAAAAGCAAAAAGACTTTTAGAAGAATGTGGTTGGTTTTATAATAATGAGAAAAAGGTTCTGCAAAAAGAAGTTGTTATAAATGGTAAAAAACAAATAATAGATTTTAGTTTTACATTAATAACAAATCAAGGAAATAAAGCAAGACAGTTAATCGCAGAGATTATTCAACAACAACTTAAAAAACTTGGGATCAAAGTTGATATTTTAGTTTTAGAATGGTCTATATTTATAAACAATTATATTGTACCGAGAAACTTTGATGCTGTAATTTTAGGTTGGTCTTTATCTCGTGATCCTGACCAATACTCAATTTGGCATTCTTCACAAAAAAAACCTGGACAGTACAATTTTGTATCGTATGAAAATCCTATAGTAGACAAGTTGTTAGAACATGGAAGAAAAGAATTCAATTTTGAAAAACGGAAAAAGATTTATCAACTGATACACAAAATTATCCATGATGATATTCCTTATGTATTTTTGTACTATCCTGAATCAATGCCTGTAGTTCATAAAAGGTTTAAAAATGTAGAACTAACAAAAGCAGGTATTGGCTGGAATTTTATTAAATGGTATGCTCCAAAAGAGCAACAAAAATATCTTATAAAAATGTAGTGAAAAAGATGAAAAATTATGTATACACAATTAAACATATAACTAACTTATCAAAAAGGAGAACACGTTATGCCAAAAATACCGTCTGATTTAGAAATTGCACAAAGTATAAAATTAAAACCAATAGTTGAAATTGCAAAAAGTTCTGGTATTTTACAAAATGAAATTGAACTATACGGTGAATACAAAGCAAAAGTAAAACTTGAGATTTTGGAAAGGATAAAAAATAATCCGTTAGGGAAATATATTGATATTACAGCGATAACACCAACACCGCTTGGTGAAGGAAAAACTGTTACAACTATCGGCCTTTCTTTAGGTTTAGCAAAACTTGGGAAAAAAGTTTTTACTTGTATTCGTCAACCTTCGTTAGGTCCTGTTTTTGGTATTAAAGGTGGGTCAGCAGGTGGTGGATATTCACAAGTTTTGCCGATGGAGGATTTTAATTTACATTTAACTGGTGATGTACATGCAGTATCTGTAGCACACAATTTAGCAACTGCGTTTTTACATAATGCTTTGTATAGAAGACAAATACCTATTGATCCAAAAAAAATTTTGTGGCGTTATGTTATAGATGTTTCAGAACGATTTTTAAGAAACATTGTTATAGGTTTGGGTACAGGTGATGACGGTATTCCTTTAATGAGCGGGTTTGATATTTCAGCAGCGTCAGAAGTTATGGCAATTTTGGCTCTTACAACTTCGCTTAAAGATTTGCGCGAACGTTTAAGTAGAACAGTTTTAGCTTTTACATATGATAACAAACCGGTTACAGCAGAAGATGTAAAAGTAGCAGGTGCGATGGCTGTTCTTCTTAAAGATGCAATAAAACCTAACTTACTTCAGACAACTGAATACACACCTGTTTTTGTCCATGCAGGACCTTTTGCAAACATAGCTCATGGGAATAGTTCTATTATTGCAGACCAAATTGCTTTAAGGTTAGCAGAATATGTTGTTACAGAAAGCGGTTTTGGTGCTGATTGTGGTATGGAAAAATTTATGAATATAAAATGTCGATATTCAGGATTGAAACCTGACTGTGTTGTTATGGTTGCAACAATAAGAGCGTTAAAGATGCATTCAGGAAAAATTAATGTTGTCCCTGGTAAACCATTGCCTGAAGAAATAACAAAAGAGAATTTGTCCCTTATAGAAGAAGGGTTGTGTAATTTAGAGAAACAAATTGAAAATGTTTTACTACATGGTGTACCTGTTGTTGTTGCAATAAACAAGTTTGAAACAGATACAGATAAAGAAATAAATTTGGTCATAAAACGAGCAAAAGAGTTTGGTGCTGAAGATGCGGTTGTTTCTGAAGCATGGGAAAAAGGTGGTGAAGGTGCAAAAGAGTTAGCTGCTGCTGTAATAAAAGCTGCCAACAAACCTAATAATTTCAAATTTCTGTACCCATTAGATATTCCTATAGAAGAAAAAATTCGTATTATAGCAACAAAAATTTATGGAGCAAAAGATGTTGAGTATTCACCTTTAGCTAAAGAAAAAATAAAATTGTTCACAGAACTTGGTTGGGATAAACTACCAATATGTATGGCAAAAACACATCTGTCTTTATCACACGATCATAACTTGAAAGGAAGACCAAAAGATTTTGTTTTACCAATAAGAGATATTCGTGCATTAGTTGGTGCAGGATTTTTGTACCCATTATGTGGCGAGATGAAAACTATGCCAGGATTACCATCGATCCCAGCTGGAACAAAAGTTGATATTTCAGAAGATGGTAAAGTTGTTGGTTTATTTTAGTACCACGGATTACACGGAATACAAATCAATATTTATCCCGTGTTTTGGCAAATTATCAATTCATAACTAATTGTATATAATTAAAACCTACAAGTGAACTTAAAGATCTTGTCAAACAAAGAACACAACAAGCTGTTATTGAAGTGTTAACCCGTGGTGTTACAAAAAATGTTGATTGTTTATATATTATAGTTGAACCTACTATAAAAAGTGTTCAAACAGCACAACATATCAAAAGTTTAGCAGAAAAACTTAAAATACTACAAATAATTTTTGTAGCAAACAAAATAATTTCATCTCAAGATATAGATTTTATTAACTAACAATTGAAAAATAAAATTTATAAATATATAAACTATGATACCTTGCTTGTTGAATTTGAACAAAAGAAAATATTTCTTGAACAAACAAATTTTTATCAACAGATAAAAAATGAATTTTGTAAAATTTATCCTGAAAGAAAATAAAGAAATTTATGAATTGTTAAAAAGTAAAGAAAATATTGGAATTATTTTTTGTAAGAAATGTTATGAAGAATATACTTCTGTAATTTCTTACAAATGTATTGAGATAATAAAAGATATTAAAAAAAATATAAAATGCTTATATTTAAACTTCCTTTGTAACGATTATTACAACAAAGAAAAAATCTTGTCTTTTGCAAAAGACATAGAAACAATTTGTGTAGCAAGTTGTGGTATCGGAGTACAAGTTGTTTCAGATATAATAGAAAAAGATGTTATAACTTTGACAGATTCTGTTCAACCTAAAAAATCTTTCTCAACAGAATTTATCTTACACGGAATATCTATAAATAATGACACTTTTTGTGCAGGTTGTGAAGAATGTTACTTAAACTTAACAGGTGGAATATGTCCTATTACAGAATGTCCAAAATCATTACTTAACGGACCTTGTGGTGGTGCAAAAAATGGCAAGTGTGAGGTTGATAAAGAAAAAGATTGTGCTTGGGAGAAAATTTTTGATATTTTGAAACAAAAAGGATATCAGGTTGATAAGAGAATTAATATAAGAAGTTTTTATACACAAAAATTTTCTTACTTAGCTACAGAGATAAAAAATAATATATACCATAGAATTGAAACTTTTTATGGTGGTATACATTTACAAGAAAAAAAAGATTTAACTGAGAATTTAAAAATTGAAAGGTTTGATATAGAACCACAGATTGTAAAAATTTTTCTTTCCCAACACACAGGAAAACCTGCAATACCTATTGTAAAGATTGGTGATAAAGTTTATGTTGGTAGCAAAATTGCCTCTTCAGACGGATTTATATCAGCAAATATACATTCATCAGTTTCAGGTAAAGTTTTAGATATAAAAGAAGAAATTCATCCTATAATTCAAAAATATTTTCCTGCAATAGTTATAGAGAATGATGGTGAAAACAAAATAGAACCTAAAGTTTCTTTTAAACCTAACTGGCAAGAACTACAAAAAGATGAGTTATTATCTATAATTTTAGACAAAGGCATAGTTGGGTTAGGCGGTGCTGTGTTTCCGACACATGTAAAATTGACCCCGCCAAAACCTGTTGATACACTAATAATAAATGGATGTGAATGTGAGCCATATATTAATGTTGACAATAGAATAATGATTGAATATACGAAAGAATTGTTTGAAGGGATTGAGATTTTAAAAAAAATCTTAGAGGTAAAAAATGTTATAATTGCAGTTGAAGATAATAAACAAGAAACAATAAATATTTTAAACCAATTTAAAAAAAATAATATCGAAATTGTAAGTTTAAAGACAAAATATCCTCAAGGTGCTGAAAAAATTTTGATAAAAAAAACCTTAGGTAGGAAAGTGCCGTATGGAGGACTGCCGTTTGATGTAGGAGTTGTTGTACAGAATGTTTCAACTGTATATGCTATATACAATGCTGTGGTTTTGGGTATACCTTTAACAGAAAGGGTTGTGACTGTTTCAGGAGATGAAGAATTTGTGAAAAATTATGGTAATTTTTTAATTAAAATAGGAACTCCTTTAGAACTAATAATTAAACAATGTTTTAATGAAGACATTCAAGTTTTAAAACTTTCAGGATTTATGATGGGTGTTGAAGTTAAATCTTTTAATACATATACTGTCAAAGCTATAAATTCTATATTAGCAGTTAAGAAAAGGTTAGGATATGAGAAATTTAATAGTTGTATAAAATGTGGGAGGTGTGTAGATGTTTGCCCAATGGAACTTGAACCGTTAGAATTTGTATTTTCTTATCAAACAAATAATTTTTCAGAACTTGAAAAATTAGGCATTAAAAAATGTATTGAGTGTGGTTGTTGCGAACATATTTGTTCTTCAAAAATACCTATTGTGGAGATGATTAAAAGTTTGAAACAAAGATTATGTTTAGTTTAAAAATAAAAAGACAAGAAGTTTTGGATTTAATAAACAAAGAAAAATTTTTTGTTTTTATTTGTGAAGGATGTAATGAAGTGAATTTCATAAGAGATGAAATTTTAAGTTTTGTTAAAAGCTTGCCTAAAGAAAATATTTTAAACTTTGAAGTTGTTGATTATTTATGTAATCCTGATTTTGTTAATTTATATCTTAAGACATTTGATAAAAAAATAAAAGTTGCTGGCTCTATTTTAGTTTTTTCTTGTGGTATCGGTGTATCAACAATTGCTAAAAGTATAGATAAAAAAGTTTATACAGGTTGTGATACTTTTTATATACCAGGATATAAAGGTGTAAATGTTCCGTATAATGGAAAGTTTGATTGTGCGTTATGTGGAGAATGTTATTTAAACTATACTGCTAGTATCTGTCCTATAACTTCTTGTTCAAAATCGTTGCTTAACGGACCTTGCGGTGGTGTAAAAAATGGAAAGTGTGAAGTGGATAAAGAAAAAGATTGTGGATGGGAGAAAATTTTTGAAAGATTAAAACAATTTGGAAAACTTGGTGAGATAAAAGAAAAAGTTTTCATTAGGAATTATGGGAAATAAATAAAATTTATGAAACTAAAAGATTTGTTTTATAAAAAATTTGTTATAACTTCAGAGATAGGACCACCAAAAGGTTGGCAAGTACAACATTTGATTGAAGAAGTAAAAAAATATTTAAAAGATAAAGTTGATGCAATAAATGTTACTGACAACCAATCTTCAGTAATGCGGTTTGGTTCGTTAGGTATGTGCATTTTACTTAAACAAAATGGTTTTGAACCCATATATCAAGTAACTTGTAGGGATAGAAACAGGATAGCATTACAGTCAGATATATTAACTGCAGCTGCGTTTGGTATTGAGAATCTTCTTTTGTTAACAGGAGATCATACTGTTTTAGGTGACCACAAAGATGCAAAACCTGTATTTGATTTAGATTCAGTTTCTTTAATTTATACTGTGAAAAGGTTAATGGAAGGATATGACCTTGCTGGAAATAAACTTGAAGGAGAACCACCAAGTTTTTGTATAGGTGCAGTTGTTTCACCAGAAGCAGAACCATTAGAACTACATTTGTTTAAAATGGAGAAAAAAATTTTAGCAGGGGCAGAATTTTTTCAAACACAACTTGTTTTTAATCCTGAAAAATTTATAAAATTTATAGATATTGTAAGAAAAAATTTTGGTAAAATACCAATTCTTGCTGGTATAACAATACTTAAATCTGTTGCTATGGCAAAATATATGAATGAAAATGTTGCAGGAGTAAATGTACCAGAACATTTGATTGAAGAATTAAAAAGAGATGATAAGAAAACAAAATCAGGACAAACCGGTATTGAAATTTCTGCAAAAATTATAAAGGAGATAAAAAATTATTGTGAAGGTATTCATATTATGCCCTTAGGTTGGTATCATAAAATAGGAGATTTGTTATCCTTAGCAGGTTTATAAAGAAAATTAAATTTTTGTTATTTTTGCAACTCTTAAGATAATGTAAAGGAGGCGATATTATGAGTAACAATTTAGATCCCATTTTTTATCCAAAAACAATAGCAGTTGTAGGTGCATCACATGTTGAACAAAAAATAGGTTATGTAATATTTAAGAATTTATTAGACAATTATAAAAATGGGAAAGTATATCCAGTAAATCCAAACAGGAAAGAAATATTAGGTCAAAAATGTTATCCATCAGTAAAAGATATACCTGAAGATTCTATAGATTTAGTTGTAGTTACAATTCCTGCAAAAGAAGTTCCAAAAATTATTTCAGAGTGTGCTGTTTCTAATGTTAAATCTGTTTTGATAATTTCTGCTGGATTTAAAGAAACAGGTTCTGAAGGAGCAAAGTTAGAAAAAGAAGTTATAGAGTTAGCAAGAAAAGCAAACATAAGGGTCATAGGACCTAATTGTTTAGGAATAATAAATACCTCTAACAAACTAAATGCTTCGTTTGCGCCTGAGATGCCGTTATATGGTCGTGTCTCATTTTTTTCTCAGTCAGGAGCGTTGGGTGATGCAGTTATAGATTGGTCAATAGAAGCAAATTTCGGTATTGGTAAGTTTGTAAGTTTAGGAAACAAAGCTGATTTAAATGAAACAGATTTTTTAGAATATTTTGGAGAAGATCCAGAAACAGATATTATCTTAGGATATATAGAAGATATAAAAGATGGCAAAAGATTTATAGATGTAGCATCAAAAGTTACAAATAAAAAACCTGTGATAATAATAAAAGGTGGTGTGACTGAGGCAGGTGCAAAAGCTGCTGCTTCACATACAGGAGCGCTAGCATCTTCAGAGATTGCATTTAATACTGCTTTTAAAAAAGCAGGAATAATAAAAGCAGAAGGTATCAGAGAACTTTTTGAAGTAGCAGAGATTTTTAAAGTAAAAAATTTGCCAAAAGGAAAAAATTTACTTATAATTACAAATGCCGGTGGAGCAGGAATACTTGCAGCAGATGCAGCTGATAAACTTGGAATAAAATTGACTAATATGTCTGAAGAGTCTATTGAAAAAATAAAAGATAAACTTCCTCCAAGTGCATCTTTACACAATCCTTTAGATATAATTGGTGATGCTACTTCTCAAAGATATGAAGTTACAATACAACAAGCTATAGAAGATAATCTTGTAGAAGGTATTTGTGTTTTACTTACACCACAAGCAGTAACAGATGTAGAAAATGTTGCAAGGGTTATTATTGAAAAATCTAAGATTGCTAATAAACCAATTTTTGCTTGTTTTATAGGAGGAGAGAAAGTAAAATGTGGAATTAAACTTTTAAAAGAAGCAGATATTCCTTGTTATATTGATCCATCTGTTGCAATGTATTCATATAAAAAATTGTTAGAATTTGTAGAAAATAAAAATAAAAAAGAAATAAAATTAGAAATTGCTGTTTCAGAAGAAAATAAGAAAAAAGTAAAAAATATATTAGATAACGCAAAGAAAGAAAATCTCTCTGTTCTTAAACCTGAAGATGTAACAGAAATTCTTATGACTTATGGGTTTAATTTCCCTAAAAAAGATACAGCTACAACTCCACAACAAGCTGTTGAAATAGCAAACAAAATTGGTTATCCTGTTGTAATGAAAATTAACTCGCCTGATGTTATTCATAAATCAGACATAGGAGGTGTTAAGTTAAACTTAAAAGATGACAAAGAAGTTCTTAGTGCATTTGATGAAATATTATCTAATGTAAAAAAACACGTGCCCGGTGCAAATATAAAAGGAATAGATATTTATGAGATGGTCATAGATAGAAAAGAAATAATTTTAGGTGTAAGTTATGAACCAAGTTTTGGTCATATGTTGATGTTTGGTTTAGGTGGAATTTATGTTGAAGTATTAAAGGATGTTTCTTTTGGGATTGTACCGATAAAAAGTAAAGAAGAAGCATATGAGATGATTTATGAAACAAAAGGAGCAAAAATTTTAGATGGTATAAGAGGTGAAAAACCTTATGATAAAGAAGATGTAGTGGATAAAATTTTAAAGCTTTCAAAATTAGTTGAAGATTTTCCAGAGATAAAAGAAATAGATATTAATCCATATGCTGTAAAACATAAAGGTGGAGTAGTATTGGATGCAAGAATTATAATTAGTTAATTAGGAGGATATATGGGAGGGATAACATTAGAAGATGTTGTAATTTTATCAGCTCATGGTGCAAAAAAAATTGTTTCAGAAGCAGAAGAATTGTTAAAAAAGGCAATTTCAGAAAATGGTGAAAATCAAAAAATTTCATTTCCAGATACTGCTTATTACTTACCATTGAGTTATGCTTTATTCGGTTTTGAAATAAAAACACTAAAAGATATTTATTTATCATTAAATACTGTAATTTCAATTATAAATAAAAAACAATCTGAACCTTTAAAGTATGTTCTTGACAATGGTGTTGCTACACTTTTAGCAGAAGAAATTATTACTGCAATACGATATCTTTACAACCAGGAGCCGCAACCTGATTGTGAAGGATTTTTTTCTGATACGATATTGAGGACCTTAGGGATACAATTAGTTGATGGAAGATTATCAGGTTTCGCAGCGATACTTGGTGCTGCTCCTGACAACAAAACTGCAGTAGAGATAGTTAGAGAATTGCAAAAAAGACAAATATTAGTTTTTTTAGGTTCGTCAGTAAACGGTAAATCAATAATTGACCAACTAAAGCAAGAAAACGTTGAGATGGGATGGGAAACATATGTTGTCCCTTATGGAAGAGATACAATTTCTTTAATATACCCATTAAATTGGGCAATTAGAGCAGCGTTAACTTTTGGAGGTATAAAACCAGGTGATACTGAACAAATAATAAAATATTGTAAAGAAAGGATATTCGCGTTTGCAATTGCTTTAGGAGCGTTAGATGAGGAAAAAGTAGCGACAGGTGCTGGTGCAATAAATGTAGGTATTCCTATTATTGCTGATACTGATATTCCAGAGATTCCACAAGTTTTAGTTAAACAACTTGACCATAAAAAAATTGTCCAAACAGCAGTTGATGTAAGAGGATTAAAAGTTAGAGTAAGAGAGGTTGATATACCTGTACCTTTTTCTTCAGCGTTTGAAGGTGAACGTGTAAGAAAAGAACAAACTTTTGTAGAGTTTGGGTCAAAATATTCAAAATCGTTTGAGTTGTTAATAACAAAAAATTTAGATGAAGTTGAAGATGGTAAAATTGAACTAATAGGTCCTGATATAGACCAAATGGGATACACGCTTGATTCTCCAGAACTACCTTTTGCAATGCCGTTAGGTATAATTGTAGAAGTTGCGGGTAAAAAAATGCAGAAAGATTACGAATCTATTGTTGAACGACAGATTCATCATTATTTAAACTTTGCAATGGGTATTTTTCATATGGGACAAAGAGATCAAAACTGGATAAGAATATCAAAACAAGCGTTTAAATCAGGTTTTCGTCTTAAACATTTAGGTAAAATTTTACATTTTGGCCTTCATGAACACTTCCCTGCTTTAATTGATAAACTACAAATTAAAATTATAACTGATGAACATATAGTTAACGAATTGTTAAAAGAAGCAAGAAAAATCTATGAAGAACGCGATGAACGTATTGCAGGTCTTACTGACGAAGCTGTTGATACATTCTATTCTTGTACTTTATGCCAAAGTTATGCACCAAACCATGTTTGTGTGATTACACCTGAGAAACTAGGTCTTTGTGGTGCGTATAACTGGTTTGATGGAAAAGTTGCATATGAGATAAATCCTAAGGGTATGAACCAGCCTATACCAAAAGGTAGATGTATTGACCCTATAAAAGGCGAGTGGGAAGGTGTAAACGAGTTTGTATATAAATATTCAAACAGAGCTGTAGAAAGATTTTGTAATTATTCTATAATGGAATATCCAACAACATCTTGTGGTTGTTTTGAATGTATTATAGCAATAATACCAGAATGTAACGGGTTTATGGTAGTAAACCGAGGATATACTGGGATGACACCTGTTGGTATGACATTTTCTACATTAGCAGGTTCTGTTGGTGGGGGTAATCAAACACCTGGGTTTTTAGGCGTAGGTCGACTTTATCTTTTAAGCAAAAAATTTTTAGTTCCTGAAGGTGGACTAAAACGTATTGTTTGGATGACAAAAGAGTTAAAAGAATTTTTAGGTGATAAACTTAAAAAACGGTGTGAAGAAATTGGTGAGCCAGATTTAGTAGACAAAATTGCTGATGAAACTATAACCACTGATGCTGCTCAATTGCTTGAATATCTTACAAAGGTTAATCATCCAGCATTATCTTTACCACCATTGATATAACATATCTATGGAATATTTAGACACCACAATAAAAAAATATCTTGATGATCTTGCATTAAACCTGCCAGCGCCTGGTGGTGGTTCTGCAGCAGCATTAGTTTCTTGTTTAGGAATAAGCTGTTTATTGATGGTAGCAAATTTTACTGTTAGTAAAAAAGGGTATGAGTCAGTGCAGGAAGAGATAAAAAATATAATTGCTGAACTTTCAAAAAATAAAATGGAATTAGAAAAATATATAGATAAAGATGTAAAGGCATATAACGAAGTAGTCACAGCATTTAAATTACCAAAGAATACGCCTGTAGAAATTGAAACAAGAGAGAAAAAAATACAAGAAGCAACTAAAAATGCTGCTTATGTGTCATTTGAAATGATGAAATTTTCTCATCAATGTTTAATTTTTGCAGAAAGACTTTTAGAGATAGGTAACAAAAATTTGGTTACAGATATTGCATGTGGAGTTTTATTTTTATATTCAGGAATTCTTGCAGCAAAATATAATGTGTTGATAAATTTGAAATCTATAAAAGACACTTCGTTTACACAAGATATAAAAAAAGAGGTTAAAAAAATTGTAACTGATACGAAGATTATATCAAAAAAAATTTTGCAAAAAATAAAACTATGAAATTAAAAGAAGTTAAAACTGAAATAATCGCTGGTATAACTACTTTTATGACAATGTCTTATATTCTATTTGTTAACGCACAGATACTTTCTGATTGTGGTATGGATAAAACAGCTGTTATGATGGCAACAGCGTTGTCTTCAGCTGTAGCTACAATATTTATGGGACTATATACAAACTATCCGTTTGCCTTAGCACCAGGTATGGGACTTAACGCATATTTTGCCTATAGTGTATGTAAATCAATGGGATTAAGTTGGGAGGTAGCACTTGGTGCTGTATTTTTAGATGGAGTATTGTTTTTAATAATCTCAATTTTGCCAATAAGAGAAAAAATTTTTAAAGAGATACCTTTGTCTATTAAACTTGCTGTTAGTAGTGGTATAGGACTATTTATTGCATTCATAGGCTTACAACATGCAGGAATAGTTGTAAGTTCAGAATCAACTATGGTACAACTTGGGAATATTAAGTCGGTGTCGGTTATGTTAGCTATAATTGGTTTATTTTTTGTTGGAGTTTTAATGGTAAAAAAAGTTAAAGGAGCGTTGCTTTATTCTATTTTTTTAATAACAATTTTAGGTATTTTTGTGAAACACCCAGATGGAACTCCAATAACTGTATTGCCGACAAAATTGGTTGCTATACCATCATTTGAAATTTTTTCAAAAACATTTTTAAAACTTAAAATTTTAGATGCGTTAAGTTTAGGATTAATAACAATTATTTTTACATTTACATTTGTTGATATGTTTGACACAATTGGTACAGTAGTTGGTCTTGCAACAAAACTTAATATTATTCAACCAAATGGTTCTTTCCCAAAAGCTGGTAGAGTTTTAGTTTGTGATGCTGTTGGTACTATTTTTGGTACATTATGTGGCACATCAACTGTTACAACTTATATAGAAAGTGCAGCAGGTATTTCTGAAGGTGGGAAAACCGGCCTAACCTCAATAGTTGTTGGTGTTTTGTTTTTATTATCTTTATTTCTTTGGCCAATTGCAACTTGTATACCAAAAGAAGCTACAGCACCAGCATTGATTATCGTTGGATTTCTAATGTTAGAACCACTTCTAAAAATTAATTTTTCTGACATTACAGAAAGTTTACCTGCTTTTATAACCCTTGTTCTTATGCCTTTGACTTATAGCATTGCTAATGGATTAGTTTTTGGAATCATATTTTATGTAATAATAAAACTGCTCTCAGGAAAATTTAAAGAAGTTTCGTTAACAATGTTGATTTTGTCAGTGATTTTTATTTTATATCTTTTACTTAAATGAAGATAAATTTCAAAAGTGACAAATTTTGTACTATATTTGGATTGATTGTAAATTTTCTTTTGTTTATAACAAAATTTTTAGCAGGTATCTTTGGTAAAAGTCAAACAATGATCGCTGATGCTATTCATTCGTTGTCAGATGAAATTGCAACGTTTGTAGTATTTATATCTTTAAAATATTCTGAAAAACCACCTGATAAAAATCACCCATATGGCCATGGGAATATAGAAGTGATAACAGCACTTTTTGTATCTTTGTTAATATTGATTACTGGAATATTCTTAGGATATTCTGCAATGCATAATATAGTTCATAAACACTATAACACAGTACCTGAAAATATTACAATATATATTGCAATTTTATCTATAATCATAAAAGAATTCCTTTTTAGATACACTTACTTTGTTGGTAGATTACTCAATTCAACAATGATAATAGCAAATGCATATGACCATAGATCTGATGCTTTATCCTCTGTAGGAGCGTTAGTAGCAATATTAGCAGCAAAATTTGCCATGCCTATAATGGATCCTATAGGAAGTATCATTATTTCTTTATTTGTTTTAAAAATGGGAATAGATATTTTAAAAGAAAATGTTTTAATAATCATGGATACAACACCTTCAACTAATGTACAACAAGAAATAGAAACATTGATAACAAATGTGAAGGGGGTAAAAAATATTTCTTTTGCAAAAATACATCCTGTTGGAAGACATTTGTTTATTGAAACTGAAATTATGGTAGATAAACAACTAACATTACAACAGGCACACGAAATAGCTGAAGAGGTAAAATCTGTCCTTAAATCAAAAAATTTACAGATTAAAGATGTTGTTGTACATGTTGAACCACAGTAAAAAACTTACTTAAACGGAGGGAAAATATATGACAGAACAAAAAAGACATATAATTTCTGCATTAGTATATAACAAACCAGGCGTTTTAGCTCGTATTTCAACATTGTTTGC